>Ga0116184_10002080_pt1 | contig 17976 bp, 17 predicted proteins | sample AD_JPNNA5_MetaG_FD_89886 | JGI IMG/M metagenome (GOLD analysis project Ga0116184, IMG submission 89886) | Active sludge microbial communities of municipal wastewater-treating anaerobic digesters from Japan - AD_JPNNA5_MetaG | ecosystem: Engineered > Bioreactor > Anaerobic > Digestate | place... | reverse complement strand
CTAACTAAAATTCAGAGATTTTTTGAATCTTTTTTTTGGAAAAAAATAAAGCAATTAATTATGTTATAATTGGAATATGGATAAATATAAACAAGCTGGAAGTGATTTAATAACTGATGGTATAGTTACTGAGGAACAACTCAAAATTGCCCTTGAAGAGCAAAAAAAGAGTGGTTTAACACTACTTGAAACATTAAAAAAGTTGAAATTTATAAATGAAGAAACATTTGCAAATCTCCTTGCAAGGCAATGGGGATTCCCTTATATAGATTTATCTACAGTTGAAATAGACAAAGACATTGTTCATTTAATATCAGAAGAAATTGCGAGAAGGTATCAAGCAATACCTTTTGGAAAAACAAGAGATGATAAGATTATGGTTGCTATTGTTGATCCAACTGATATTGTTGCAATTGATTATTTAAGAACTTTAATTCCGAACTCTAAACTATATGTATCATCTTATGAAGCAATTTTTAGGAACATAGAGAAGTATTATTCAATGGAAACAACTGTAAAAGAAGCAGTTAAAGAAATGACAGGTGGAGTTTCAATAGAGGTTGAAAAAGAAGAGATAAAAGATATTGAACTCTCAATAGATGAAGCTAAAAGTTTGGCTGAAACTGCACCTATTATTAGGCTAATGAATCAAATTATGACCGAGGCAATTACATCAAACGCTTCTGATATTCATATGGAGCCACAAAAGAGATATTTAAGAATAAGATATAGAATAGATGGAGTATTAAGAGATACTATGAATCTTCCTAAAAATATTCAACCTGGAATAATTTCAAGAGTGAAAATTATGGCTAATCTTGATATAGCAGAAAGAAGAAGACCACAAGATGGAAGAATCAACTTAAAATTTAGAGGAAGAGAAATAGATTTAAGAGTATCAGTTTTACCTGGAATTTTTGGAGAAAAAGTTGTATTAAGAATTTTAGATAAGGAAAAATCTTTAATTCCTCTTGAACAACTTGGCTTTTCTGAAGAAAGTTTGGAAATTTTTAAAACATTGATAAAACAACCATATGGTATGATATTAATAACAGGACCAACAGGTTCTGGTAAATCAACAACTCTTTATGCAATTTTAAGAATCCTAAATTCCCCTGAAGTTAATATATTGACTGTTGAAGATCCAGTTGAATATCAACTTGATGGTATAACCCAAGTTCAGGTAAATCCAAAAATAAATTTAACATTCGCAAATGCTTTAAGATCTTTTTTAAGACAAGACCCAGATATAATTCTCGTAGGAGAAATAAGAGATAAGGAAACTGCACAAATTGCAATGGAAGCTGCATTAACTGGTCACCTTGTTTTTTCAACCCTTCACACAAATGATTCTTTCTCTGCCCCAACAAGACTTATAGATATGGGAATAGAACCATATCTTATAGCATCCTCTGTTATTGGAGTAACAGCACAAAGGCTTGTAAGAAAAATTTGTAATGATTGTAAAGAAGAATATAAACCAAGTGAATTTTTATTAAAACAGGTTGGTATTGAGAATTATGATGGTGTTTTTTATAAAGGAAAAGGTTGTATTGCTTGTAATAATAGTGGATATAAAGGAAGAATAGCAGCACAAGAGATTTTAAAAATTGATGATAAGATAAGAGAGATGATTTTAAATAGAAATCCATCAACAGATATTAAAGATTATGCAATTAAAAATGGTAATATTTCTTTATTGCAGGATGCAATTGATAAAGCAAAAAAGGGAATTACAACAATTGATGAAGTAATAAGAGTTATCTCTACTGTGGAGGTACTCGAAGGATGATCTATAAACTCGACGATTTGTTGAGATTATGTAAAGAAAAAAATGCTTCTGATTTACATTTAACATCAAGTCTTCCTCCTATTTTTAGGATCAAAAAGAATTTAATGCCTCTAAAAGGTGAAGCTCTAACACCAGAAGAGATAGAAGATCTTGTCTATCCAATAATGAATGATGAGCAAAAAAATAATTTCAAAACAAATTGGGAGGTTGATTTTTCATTTGGGATTCCTCATATTGGAAGATTTAGAGTGAATGTATTTAGACAAAGACAAACAGTTTCAGCTGCGTTTAGAATTATACCCTGGGATATTCCAACATTCGAACAACTTAGTTTACCAAAAATAATGCATAAAATTACAGAACTTGAGAAGGGTTTCGTTCTTGTTACTGGTGCAACTGGAACAGGAAAATCAACAACCCTTGCTTCTATTATAGATAAAATAAATGAAACAAGAAGTTTACATATCATAACAATAGAAGACCCTATTGAATATTTACATAAACATAAAAAAAGCGTTGTTGTTCAAAGAGAAATTGGATCAGATACCAAATCTTTCCCCAATGCTTTAAGAAGTGTTTTGAGAGAAGACCCAGATGTTATTCTTGTTGGTGAAATGAGAGACCTTGAAACAATTTCTGCAGCAATTACTGCAGCAGAAACTGGACATTTAGTTTTTGCAACTCTTCATACAAATACAGCAGCTCTATCGATTGATAGAATAATAGATGTTTTTCCTCCACATCAACAACAACAAATAAGAGTTCAACTTTCAAATAATTTATCAGCAATATTTTCTCAGCAGTTACTTAACAAAAGAGATGGAAATGGTCTTATTCTTGCAACTGAAGTTTTAATTGTTACACCAGCAGTAAGAAATTTAATTAGGGAAAACAAATCTTATCAAATAAACACAATAATACAAACTTCAAGAGACATAGGAATGCAAACAATGAATCAAGCGTTAAAAGATTTATATGATAATGGGTTAATATCATATGATAGTGCTTTGAGATATTCATATGATAGAGATGAAATGATTAAGATGTTAGGGAGGGAATCATATGGCAAAGTTCAAATATAGAGGAAGAGATTCTTATGGTAAAGTAGTGGAAGGTAGATTAGAAGCTGCCTCTGTTGAAGATCTTGAAGCAACATTAAAAAAAAGAGGTCTAATACCTTTAAAAATTGAAAAAACTGAAGAAGGCGGACTTGAAGGTTTACTCTTTAAATTTTTTGGAAAAAGAGGAACCAATATTAAATCTTTACTTTTCTTTACAAGACAGTTTACAACAATGCTTAAAGCTGGACTTCCTCTTACAAGAATTCTTGATATATTATCTTATCAATCACCAACAAAAAAATTAAGAGAAGTATCAAAAGAGATAAAAAAGAATGTAGAATCTGGAATTCCACTTTCAACAAGTATGTTGAATTATCCTAATATCTTTTCTAATCTTTATGTAAGTATGGTTAGGGCTGGTGAAGTTGGTGGTTCACTTGATAAATCTCTTGAAAGAATAACTGAGTTTCTTGAAAATGATTACAGATTAAGACAGAAAATAAAAAGTGCAATGAGTTATCCTATTTTTGTTTTGATTTTTGCTTTTTCCCTTGGATTTTTTATGTTAACTATATTTGTTCCACAATTTGCAGGATTTTTTGCAGATCTTGATGTACCTTTACCTGGTTTAACACAATTTACATTAAATCTCTCTAATGGTTTAAGAAAATATTGGTGGTTAATTCTTACCGTTATACTTGCAGTTTATGCTTTATATAATTTATATAAATCTACTCCACAGGGTAAGGAAAGACTCGATAAAAGTAAATTAAAAATACCAATTTTAGGAAATGTAAATCACCTTACTGCTATGTCAAGATTTTCTGGAACATTATCATCTCTACTTGCTTCTGGTGTTCCTTTACTTCAAGCTCTTGATACAGTTTCTTCAACAATTGATAATGTAATAATTGAGAAGGAGATAATGAAAATTGAGGATAGAGTTAGAAGAGGTGAAACTTTATCAAAACCTATGGAGGAATCAAAGCTTTTTACACCAATGGTAGTTCAAATGACAGCAGTTGGGGAAGAGACAGGAGAACTTGAAGAGATGTTGCATAAAGTATCTTCTTTTTATGAGGAGGAAGTCGATAGAGCAGTTGGTCAGTTAACTTCATTAATAGAACCATTATTAATAATTTTTGTTGGAGGAATTATAGGCTTTATTGTCATATCTCTTTATCTTCCAATTTTCTATATGGTTGGGCAAATTCAGTAAAAGATGCCAAAATCAAAAGAATTTCTTGGCTCTCAAGGAAAAATCTTAGATGTTCTTGAATATTTTATAACAAAAAATGATTATATAACTATTGAAGAAATCTCAAATCTTTTTAACTTAAGTAAATCTGGTGCTTATAGAATATTCAAAATATTACAAAAAAAAGGTTTAATAAATTATTCAACAAATACAAAAAAATATTACTTAGATGAAAAATTTTTAAATCTTATTTTTGTTCCAGTTAAAAAAAATTCAATTTACTTTATTGCTGGAACACTAATCCCAAAACTTGAAAAAGTCATAAACGAAGATACATTTTTTTTAACTCTTGAAGATGATAGATTTCTTTTCATAAAAAAGCCTAATCATATTAATGAAGATTCAATAACTCTTAATGAAATTCAATTTTACAATACATCATTTGGTTTAATTCTATTAAGTTATTTAAAAAAAGCCAATCTAAATATTTTATTGAAAAAAGCTAAACTAACCTTTAAAGAGTTTGATAATGAAATTTATAAAAAAGATTTCATATATTTATTACAAAAAATTAAAAAAGATGGCTATTCAATTAATTTCAATGGAATAAAAACAGGTTTTTTAGATATATCACTTCCTATTATCGATAAAGTCAATAAGAAAATTTACTGCTTAGGGACAATTATCTCTGAATATAAATTCAATGAAAATTATAAAAATTTTATTCTAAAAGAGCTTAATAAATGTAAAAAAAATATAGAAAATAATGTTATAAAATTCGATACATTATTTAAATAATTTTAAATTCATTATTGTTAAGAAAATTTTGTCTCTTATTAAAAAAGCCCGGACATTACCCGGGCTATCCATTCAACGAGAAAAAAATTCTTAGAATTTTTATTTCTCAAGTTTTTTATGACATAACCACCAGTCAAGACATTCAAACTCACCCTTTTTTGCTCTTTCTAATCTCTCTTTAGCACTTTTTACATCTCTTGGAGCAGAAATAATTACATGATCTTTTCCTACAACTTCACTATCTGGCCACATTGCTGGCATTGAAACTTTGTATTTATCAGAAATCTGCATTCCCTCAACTGCTCTTAGAATTTCATCTATATTTCTTCCAAGCTCCTGTGGATAATAGAATATAATTCTCACTATTCCATTATCATCGACTATGAAAACTGCTCTTACAGTGTTTGTACCTTTACCTGGATGAATCAAACCAAGACTATTTGCAACTGATCCTGTATCTGCAATGATTGGAAATTCAATTTCAACTCCAAGTTTTTCTTTAATCCACTCAATCCATTTCATATGACAAAAGACCTGATCAACTGAAAGTCCAATTAATTCACAATTTAGTTCTTTAAATTTTGGATATCTTTTTTGAAATGCAACAAATTCAGTTGTGCATACTGGAGTAAAATCTCCTGGATGTGAAAATAAAACAAACCATTTTCCTTTAAAATAATCTGGTAAAACTATTTCACCCTGTGTTGTCACAACTTTCATTTCTGGAAATTTGTCTCCTAAAAGTGGCATTCCCTTTTTTTCTTCACATTCACACATCTTGCACCTCCTTTTTTAATTATATCAAAATTATATTTATTTCAAAATCTTAAAATCAAATAAAATATTAAAAAAATCTTAAAATTTTCAGTGTATTCCATTTGGTTATTTTATTTTTAACTCTTCATAATAAAAATTATTTTTTATATTAAACCTAATTTTGCGAAACTCGTATAATCTTCTTTATTCTTTCCAATAATAATATGATCCAAAACCTTTATTCCAACTATATCACATGCTTCTTTTATCTTTTTTGTAATATTTATATCATCAGTTGAGGGTTCTGTATCTCCAGATGGATGATTGTGTACAAGAATTATTGATGATGCAGATTTTAATGTTGCTTCTTTTATAACTTCTCTTGGATCAACAACACTTGCATTTATTGATCCTTTGCTTAGTTCAATTGTATCAATTACCTTATTTTTTATATCGAGAAGAATAATGTTAAAAAATTCCTTTTTTGCATCTCTTAAATACGAACCATAATATTCTGAAACAAAATCAATGATATCATCTGGGTTTTTAATTTTCTTTTTCTCAGACGAAGATTCTTTTAGTAGTCTCTTACCAATTTCAAATGATGCTTTAATTTGTGTAGCTTTTGCCAAACCAATTCCTTCTATTTTACATAATTCATCAATTGAAACAGAATCAATTTCTCTTAAAGTTTTATATTTATTGAGGATTTTATTAGCAAGTTCTTCTGCACTTTCTCCTTCTTTTCCAGTTCTTAAGATAATACTAAGAAGTTTTGAAAGAGAAAGATTTTTCTCACCATATTTAATTAACATCTCCCTTGGTCTTTCTTCTTTAACCCAATTTTTAATCGAAACATATTCTTTATTTTTTAAGACCTCTTTTTTAATCTCTTCTCTAAATTTATCACAACTCTCTTTATCTTTTATTTCAAATAAGTTCTTAATCTCTTCTATCTTTTCATCATTTAAAAATTTTATCTTTTTTCTAAAATAGAGTTTTCCTTTTTTATTTATATATGGATATGTTTTATTCTCAACAAGAATATCAAAAATTTCCTTTCTCCTATTATCTATATTTTTCATATGATATTTATATTATCACACATTAAAATCTTTTTCACCTAATTTTATTTTTAGATTTTATGTAAAAAATATCTAATATATTAACCTTTATGATTTGAAAGAATTTTTTGATTATTTATGAGAGGAAATAAAAAGGTGCCAGTTTTGACTGGCACCTTTTACCTTTTTCTTGCTACTAAGAAGATTTATATCACTCTTGCTAATTCATAAGCATCCCAAATAGAATACATTACATTTCTAACATCTCTTGCATCACCAATGAGATAAAGATTTGGAACTTTACCTACTAAACTATCATAGAGATCTTTGATTGGTTTTAATCCGATAGCTAACACTACACTATCAGCTGGAACAGACATCTTCTTGAAATTCTTATCAATTAAATTCACACCTTTATCTGTTACCTCCATAAGTGAATGATTTGTTATTACCTCTACTTTATTAAATTTCAATAAATCTATTAGCATAATTCTATTTGCATGTGGTACAGGGAGACCTGCAATCATAAGATCACTTAGCATTTCAACTATAGTTACTTTCTTACCTTGTTGAGCTAACCATAGAGCTGTTTCGCAACCAACCAAACCTCCGCCTACAACAACTACTTTATCTCCGACTTTTTTCTTTTCAAGTAGAACATCTGTTGCTGTAGCAACTTTGTCCTTTTCGATACCAGGAACATCAGGTATAATTGGTTTTGATCCAGTCGCAATAATTGTAACATCGGGTTTTTCCTTTTCGATAAGATCAGCTGAAACTTCAGTATCCAATTTTATATCTACATTGAGTTTCTTAAGTTGCAATTTATACCAATCTAACAACCTCTTATAATCTTCCTTAAATTTTGGAACTGAAACCTCTATTAAATGACCACCAAGAGTATTTGATTTCTCGTAAAGAGTTACTTTGTGACCTCTAATAGCAGCAACTCTTGCTGCTTCCAAACCAGCAACACCTCCTCCTATACACATTACATTCTTTGGTTTATTTGCAGGTTCAAGTCTATAATCACTTTCTCTTCCAACAGCTGGGTTAACAGCGCATGAAAGAGGTCTTCCAAGAAAGATTCTACCTAAACATCCATCATGACAACCTGTACATGGAAGGATATCCTCTGGTCTGTCTTCTTCAACTTTATTTACCCAATAGGGATCAGCAAGAAGTCCTCTTCCAATTCCTATCATATCAGCTGTACCTTCCTCTAATACCTTTTCAGCTAATTCTGGGAGTTCCATTCTGCCAGCAACAATAACAGGAACTTTTACAACTTTTTTGAGTTTTTCAATCAATGGTAGATAGAGCCCATGCTCTTGATAGGTTGGTGGATGAGCCCAATACCAAGCATCATAACTACCACCATCAGCGTCAAAGGCATCATAACCAGCAGCTTCCAATATTTTAGCGGCTTTGAGACCTTCCTCAACATCACGTCCTTTCTCTACAAAATCTTCACCAGGCAGACCGCCTTGGTTCCAATCTTTTATAAAACTTTTAACACTAAATCTTAGTGCGACTGGAAAATCTTCACCAACTGCTTTTTTAATTGCTTTAACTATTTCTATAGGAAATCTTAACCTACCCATTAAATCTCCACCATATTTGTCTGTTCTCCTATTGAAAAAGGCTATGGTAAACTGATCAAGAAGATAGCCTTCATGTACAGCGTGAATTTCAACTCCATCAATATCTGCCATCCTACAAATTACAGCAGCCTCAGCAGCTTTTTTCACAATCTCTTCAACTTCTTCTGTTTTCAATTCTCTGCATGTTACTCTTGGATCCCAATAATTTGGAATTGCTGAAGCAGAAACAGGCTGTTTTCTTAACATCATTGGATGTCCTACACGACCAAAACCTATAGTAAGTTGTACAAATATTTTTGAGCCAAATGCATGAACAGCTTCAGCAAGTTCTGCAAAAGGAGTTAATGCTGCGGGGGAAATAAGAGGAGTACCAGATATCATAGCATCTATCTCATTTTCTACTTTAAAAACTCCTGTAATGATTAAACCTGTACCGCCTCTTGCTCTCTCTACATAATAGTCGATGCCACGTTTATTAAGACTTCCATCTGGATTTGTTAAACCTAATATACCCATAGGAGCCATAGCGATTCTATTTTTAATTTCTACGGTTCCAATCTTAATAGGTTCTAAGATTTTACTGAACTTGTCAGACATTTTAATTACCTCCTCATTCTCTCTTATTAAATTATAACATAAAAATTTTAAATTATTATATAAATTTATAATTTCAATTATTTTTTTATATTAGTCATAAAAACAATAAATGGGGTGTATCATAAATCTTGAATCAATTTTTTATAGCATTGTTTATCTTTTAAAAATTTTTAGATTTTTAATAAATAGGAGTTCTCATTCAACCATTTAATTCTTTTTTGATAATCTGGTAAAATTTTTTCAACTTTTTCATAAAAACTCTTTTTATGAGTTTTATCAACAAGATGGACAAGTTCATGAACAACAACATAATCAATTATTTCAATTGGGGTCATTATCAACCTGAAGGTAAAATTTAAATTTCCTTTATTTGTACATGAGCCAAACCTCTTATTTGCTGAAGTTATTTTTATTTTGTTATATTTATAATCATATTTTTTGGAATAGAAATTAACTCTTTCTGATATTATTTCAAATGCTTTCTTTTTATAAAATTCTATAATAACCTTTCTTACATCAGTTGTATGTTTATCAGAGACATTAATTTCATTATTTTTTAATGAAACTTTCTCTTTCTGATTTTCAACTATTTTTAATTTATAGAATTTTCCCAAAAATAGAAACCTCTCACCTTCAATAAATTTCTTAGGATATAATTCAATTCCTCTTCTTTCTATGACCTTTAATTTTTTATAAATCCAATTTTTATGTTTATTTAAAAATTTTTCTATTTCCAAATCACAACTATTTTTTGGAATCCTTAGAATAATTTTTCCATAATCATTTATCTCTATGCAAAATGTTTTTCTATTGCTTTTTATAACTTTTTCTATTTTATAATCCATATAAAAATTATAAATTAATTTTTATCTATTTTTTTAAAAAAGGATTGATAATAATAAAAAGATTCAAATTTGAGATAAAAATAAAAGGTTTAAATCCAATTATAAAATTAAAAATAGTTGAGAACTCAACGAGAAATACCTGAGAGATTGGAAAAGCAGAAAGAACTGCTCGAGAAAGAGGGTCATATTTTAATAAGAAGAGATAAAAATTCTTGTGAAATATTTTTAAAAGAGTTCTGAAAAAGTCATCTAAACCATCATTCCTGCGGAAACAGGAATCTATATTACTGATAGAAATACAGGATTCCAGTTTATATGAGAATGAAAATATAGAGGATTTTTCAGGGACCTCTCCGAGATAAATTATTAGATAGTTCTAAATTAATTTATTTAAAATGAATTCTTGAGGTGATTTAAGTTTAAACTTATATAACCATATTTTTTATTTAATGCCAATCAAAAAAAATCATTTTGTCTCTTTCTTATATTCAACATAAGAGTAAACAATAGTAAAAATTGCAACTACAGATATTGGAACAATGGTAAAAAATATTAAATATTTTTGGAAGAAAATTCCAAGTATTGAAACTATTCCAGCAATTTTAAACAACTTCCCACCTATTTTATGAGTTTTATCCCATACGGTTTCACTACTCAAAGTCCAGGGCGTTCTTATTCCTATAAACCAATTCATTTTTGAATTTTCGCAAAGGATACCACAATAAAAAAATATAACTCCAAAACCAATTAATACAATTATATTAGGCATTATTTTAATTCCAAGATTCCAGAGAATTACCTGAATATAAATAGTAAGCATAAATAAAAAAAACAAAATAATAAATATGTCATAATATTTTCTAAATTTTTCAATATTTTCTTTCTTTGGATCAACTCTCGGAATGATAATAAAAAGTAATTCTAATCCAATAAACATAATAGGCATTATAAATAAACACTCAGCTTTTGATGTATAACCATCTACTTCTCCTTGAGCATTCCAGTGCGAAGCCATTTCATCTGGCATTCGAGGATAAAAGTAAATTCCAATAATAAAACAGAGTAAGATCAAAACAAAAACTACTATCTCACTTTTTCTAATTTTCATAATTACCTCTCCTTAAATTTAATATTCTCACTTTAATAATATATGACAAGAATGCAAAAACCAAATCAATTTACAAAAATATTTATTTTAGAACCAATAAATTTTTATATTAAAATTTAAAATTTTTCTTTTAAAAAATATTGAATGTAAAAATGTTTAAAGTTTTTATAATTATTTTAGGAGTGGCTCCTCGGGTAGGATTCGAACCTACAACCTAGTGGTTAACAGCCACCCGCTCTACCGTTGAGCTACCGAGGAATTCTTTATATATTATATTTAATCTTTTAATTTTGTCAATATGAATTTTTAAAATAAAGAATTATTTTTAAGAGTTACTCATTTCTGAAACAACTAACATTTCAAAATCATCTATTGTTAGTTTATCATTTCTTGAAAAAGCACCAAGTTTTGCTCCAAAAATATCAATTTTTTTATAGCCTAATGTTTTTAAAAGCCATGTTATTTCACAGGGAGCATAATATCTTTCGTTACATTCTAACTCTTTTTTGTTTCCATCATCATCTTCAAAAACCATAAGTGAATGATTCCGAAAAGTTATTAAATCAAATGTAATATTTTCAAAGGTTTCATTACCATCTTTTAATGTTGAATCATAAAATTCTTTGACTGAATGAAACAAAGGGAAAAGAGCATTAAGAGTTGTAAAAATAAACTTGCTATTTTCTTTTAATGATTTGGTTACATTTTTAAGAATTTCAAAGTTCATTTCATCAGTTTCCATTAATGAAAAACCACCTTCACAAAGCATAATTGCAAGATCAAATTCATTTTCAAAAGGTAAATTTCTTGCATCACATTTTATAAAATTAATATTTAAGTTCAATTTTTGAGCCTTTTCTATTGCCTTTGCGATCTGCTTTTCAGATAAATCTATACCAGTAACCTTATATCCTCTTTTTGATAATTCAATTGAATGTCGACCTGTTCCACAACCAACATCCAAAATTTTTATTGATTTATCATAATTAATTTCCTTTTCAATAAAATCACATTCACCAATTGTACCTTGTGTATAAACTTCATTATCATATTTATTTGCATAATTTTTAAACAATTCTTCATACCATTGTTTCAATTCCAATCCTCCTTATCAATTGTCTAACAATTATTTTATATCTTTTTAATAATATACTGATCAATTATTTTTCTAATTTCATCAGAAGATACTGGACCATAAAATGGTTCATCTCCATCAATATAAACAGTATTGAATCCATATTTTAACACATCTTCTCTTGTTTGAGGTTCATAAATTATTATTTCAACTTTATCTTTATACTCTTCAATAACTTTTATAATTTTTTCATCCCATACTCTCCCAAACGGACAAAACATATCCATTACAACTTCAACAACAACTTTATCATCTCTTTTTTTATGTTCAAAAGTAGGTTTAAGAATTTCAGGATTAGGAACTTCATAATATTTTTTAATCAAGAGATGTGATTTAAATGGTAATTCTTTTATTTTCTGAAATCCAAATTTTTCAAAAAATAATATTGGCATCCAATCTTCACCCTCCATTGCAACAGTTATTACTCCGGCTCTATCAGATGTATTTTTAAAAACTTCTTCAAGCAATGTTTTTCCAATTCCTTTTTTCTGATATTCTGGCAAAATCCATATACAGGGCATATAGTATAAATTTTCACCAACAGTACTATTTAAACCACTCTCAATAGGCCAAATTTCAACTCTTCCTACTGGGATATTATTTTCATATGCAACATATCCTCTCCAACCAGAGTTAAATCTTTTCTCTTTCCATAGATTAACTACAAAATTTTTATTTGTGATATATGGCTCTTCATTTGGTCCACAGGGGGAGAATAAATCAAATAAATTTTCTTCTAATACCTTTTTTATTTCCATCTTTTTCCTCCATAATTTAATTATAATCTATTCTATTTTTTAAAACTATTTCTTGAAAGTAGTATCATATATGATACAATTTTATTAATAAAATAGTATCATAGGAGGAACTATTTTGAATAAAGAATTAATTAAAACAGCAATTGTTGAATATCAAGAAAGAGAATTACCATGGTTAATTGAAAGGAATGTTGATGTACCACTTGAATCTAATAAAATAATTGCAATAACTGGACCAAGAAGAAGCGGTAAAACTTATTTAATATATCAAATAATAAAAAAACTTTTTGAGAAAAAAATAAATAAAGAACAAATTTTATTTTTGAGTTTTGATGATCCAAGACTTTTACCAATTGATTCCAAAGGAATAGAATTGATATTTGAAGCATATAGAGAACTATACCCTGATTATTCTAATAAAGTTAACTATATATTTTTTGATGAAATCCAAAATGTAAAGGATTGGGAAATAGGTATTAGAAGAATATATGATACCAAAAAATTTAGAATATTTTTAACTGGTTCTTCTTCAAAATTATTGAGCAAAGAGATTGCAACTCAATTAAGAGGTAGAGCGATTACATTTGAAATATTCCCTTTTTCATTTAAAGAATTTTTAAAAACTAAAAATATTGAATTGAATAAAAAAATTATTTATTCAGAAGAGAGATTCAAAATAATAAATTATTTAAATGAATTTCTTGAATTTGGTGGTTTTCCTGAAGTTATCCTTGAAAAAGATGAAAATATAAAAGTTAGAATTTTGAAGGATTACTTAGAGACAATGTTTTTCAAAGATTTGGTTGAAAGGTATACAATTAGAAACACATTAATCTTAAGAGAATTAATAAAATTTTTAACAACAAATATATCATCTCAATTCTCAATAAATTCTTTTTATAAATGGATAAAAAATGTCAATCCTGTTACAAAAAGAACTATAATAAATTATGTCTCTTACTTAGAGGAATCTGGTATTTTTCATTTTTTAAGAAAATATTCATTCTCATTAAAAGAACAAGTTTTATCTGTAAGAAAATCATATATTGTTGATTTAGGATTAAGAAAAGTATACGGTTTTAAATTCAGTGATGATAAAGGGAAATCTCTTGAAAATGTTGTTTTTTTAGAATTATTAAATCATAAAGTAAAAAATTCTCTTATGAATATTTTTTATTATAAAGATTATGAAAAGCATGAAATCGATTTTATTGTTACAGAAGGAGAATTTATAAAATTATTAATTCAATCATGCTCAAATATAGATGATTTTAAAACAAAAGAAAGAGAAATCAATTCATTGATCAAGGCATCTAATGAATTAAAATGTGATAATTTATTAATTATAACTTTTGATTATGAAGATGAAATTGTAGTTGATGGGAAAAAGATATTTATAAAACCATTATGGAAATGGTTAATTGAAGATTAATTTTATCAAATTAGGAAGAATTAAAAATATATGTCATTTTGGTGTTTGACACCGTATTAACATTTTTGGGTAGCGTTACCTTATCTTGATTAATATTAATTTAATTGTTAAAATCTAAATAGTTAGATTTTTTAGGAGGAAAGGATGATTGATGTTAATGATTTAAGACCAGGAGTTACTTTTGAACTTGATGGTGAAGTTTGGATTGTTATAAGTTTCCTACATGTTAAGCCAGGGAAAGGTTCTGCATTTGTTAGAACAAAAATCAGAAATATTGAAACAGGAAATGTTGTTGAAAGAACTTTTAGAGCAGGCGAAAAAGTTAAAGATGCTTTTGTTGAAAGAAAAGAGTTCCAATATATGTATAATGACGGAGAAAATTATTATTTTATGGATAATAATACATATGAACAGATAGAACTTCCTGAAAATTTTATCGGAGATGAAAAATATTATTTAAAAGAAAATATGAACATACAGGTTTTATATTTTAAAGATAGACCAATTGGTATTGAACTTCCGAATTATGTTGAACTTGAAGTTGTTGAAACTGATCCAGGTTTTAAAGGAGATACAGCACAAGGAGGAAGTAAACCTGCAGTTTTAGAAACAGGATTAAAAATTCAAGTACCATTTTTTATCGAAAAAGGTGAGATAATTAAAATTGATACAAGAACAGGAGAATATCTTGAAAGGGTAGGTAAAAAAGAATGAATGATAATTTAGTTATGAGTGATTATGCAATAGAGGAGTTAGTTAGTGGAGTTATAAAAGATTTCAAAGAGATTGAAGGAATTGGTTCAGATTTTGCAAAAGATTTACTTGAGATATTCGATGGAGATGAAGCAAAAAGAGGAATTAAAATAAAAATAGATAAAGAAAATTTAACTGTAGATATTCTATTGAGGGTTTATTTTTTAACAAACCTTATAGAGCTTTCAAAAAAATTAAGAGAAAAAATTAATGAAGTTTTATCTAAATTTACACCATACAAAAATTTTGAAATAAACTTTTTCTATATTGATGTAAAAGATAAGAATGAAGATTAGGGAAAAAGGTAGAGAAAAAGCCCTCCAAATTCTTTATGAGAGAGATGTAACAATGAAAGATTTGGAAACAATTATAAAAAATTTTGATTTTGATAACACTCCTGAGGACTCAATAATTTATGCTATTTCTGTTTGTAAAGGTGTTGAGAATAACATTGATAATTTAGATGAAATTATTAAAGAGCACCTCATTGATTGGGAGTGGGATAGAATTTTATATGTTGATAGAAATATTCTTAGAATTGCAACTTATGAATTAATATATAAAAAAGACATTCCAACTGCAGTAATAATTGATCAAGCTGTAAGAATTTCAAAAAAATTTGGAAGTTTTAGTGACTCATATAAATTTATAAATGGAATTTTAGGGAGGATTGCAGAAAAATATAGAAATGAAAAAAAGGCTTGAAGCAAAAGTTTTTGGAATTGTTCAAGGAGTAGGTTTTAGATTTTTTATTCACTATTATGCAAAAAAATATAACATAACAGGATATGTTAAGAATGATATTGATGGTACAGTTTCATTTATCGGAGAAGGTAATGAAGAGGATCTTAAAAAAATACTTGAATATGTCAAGCAGGGTCCTACAGGTGCAGAAGTTAAAGAGGTTAAATATGAATGGAAAAATTTTATGAATGAATTTAATAATTTTAGTATAAAATAAAGATATGGAAGAAATTTTTATTTCCTTTTTAAAAGATAAGGTAAATTTAATTGAAAATGAATTGGATAAAGCGATAAGTGAATATAAAACATCGCCTCTCTTTCCAGCAATTTCATATTCTTTAAAAGGTGGAGGAAAAAGAATAAGACCAGTTCTACTTCTTGCATCGTATTCTTCTTTTAAAGATGATGTTGAAAAAGCCTTACCTGTTTCAGTATCAATAGAATTAATCCATACATATTCTCTTATTCATGATGATCTTCCAGCAATTGATAATGCTGATACAAGAAGAGGAAGAGCATCTCTTCATAAGGTTTTTGGAGAGGATATCGCTATTTTAGCTGGTGATGCACTATTAACACTTAGTTTTGAAAATTTAGCAAAAGTAACAAGTTTTAATGAAAAGATAGTTTTAAGATGTATAAGAGAGTTATCTATTAATATTGGAATAAATGGAATGGTAGGTGGACAGGTTATGGATGTTATGACAACTCCACAGGATGCAACAGAGGAGGTCTTATATTACATTCATTCAAAGAAAACTGGTTCATTGATGAAAACAGCAATTAAAATTGGTGGAATTTTAAGCGAGATAGATGATGAGGTGTTAAATAAATTAGAGAGTTTCGGAGATAAGATTGGTTTAACTTATCAGATTCTTGATGATATTGAAGATTCAAAAAATTCAAAAGAAGATGAATCAAAAGTTACATTTCCGAAATTATTTGGAATGGAAAAATCTAAAGAAATTGCAACAAATTTACTTAACGAGTCTTTGAGTGTTATTGAATCAGTTTCCTTAAAAAATGATTTATTAAAATCTTTTATTTATTATTTAAAATCATGGATATCTTAAAAGATATTAATTCTCCTGATGATTTAAAAAAATTAAATTTGAGAGATTTAAATGAACTATCTTGTGAAATAAGAGAATATATAAAGGATGTTATCGGAAGAAATGGTGGCCATCTTTCATCAAATCTTGGAACAGTAGAGCTTACAATTTCTGTTCTTTATACATTTAATCCCCCCTTTGATAAGATAATTTTTGATGTTGGCCATCAATGTTATACATATAAAATTTTAACTGGAAGAAAGGATGAGTTTCCTAAAATTAGAAGAAGCGGTGGAATTTCTGGATATCCATCTCCAAAAGAGAGTGTTTATGATACATTTTTTGTTGGACATGCCTCTAATTCAATTTCTCTTTCCTTAGGTCTTGCCTCATCAAGAGATTTGACCAATGAAGATTATAAAATAGTCAATATAATTGGTGATGGCGCTTTGACTGGTGGCGAAGCATGGGAGGCCTTAAACAATCTTGGTCAGAGTAAAAAAGATATTTTAATAATTCTGAATGATAATGGAATGTCAATTTCTAAAAATGTAGGAGCATTTTCAAGATATTTTTCTAAATTAAGAGCAGAAAAGTTTTATAGGGAATCGTCAAAGAAATTGAATGAAATTCTTAAAAAAAGAGGAAAATTTGGTGAAAAATTACTAAATTCAATTAATAAATTCAAATTGGTAATAAAACAGGCGATAATACCTGGAATAGTTTTCGAGGAATTAGGAATAATGTATTTTGGTCCCTTTGATGGTCATAATATTCCACTTTTAGTTGATGTTTTAAAAAAAGTTAAGGATTTAAGTGGACCAAGAATTGTTCATGTTATAACCAAAAAGGGAAAGGGAATTGATTTTGCAGAAGAGGAACCAGATGTTTATCATTCATCTCCTCCGTTTTTAGAACCAATAAATAAAGTTGAATCATTTTCACAAACTTTTGGAGATGAGATGGTAAAAATTGGAAGAAAAGATGATAGAGTTGTTGCAATAACTGCTGCAATGGAACTTGGAACAGGACTTAAAAAGTTTAAAGAAAATTTTCCAGATAGATTTTTTGATGTTGGAATAGCAGAAGGTCATGCAGTTTCATTTGCTGGAGGACTTGCAAAAGGTGGGAAACTTCCATTTGTTGCAATTTACTCAACTTTTTTACAACGAGCCATTGATCAAATACTACTTGATGTGTCTCTTCAAAAAGTTAAGGTAAATTTTATGGTTGATAGAGCAGGTCTTGTGCCTGAAGATGGAGAAACTCATCAAGGGAT
>Ga0116184_10002070_pt1 | contig 18015 bp, 14 predicted proteins | sample AD_JPNNA5_MetaG_FD_89886 | JGI IMG/M metagenome (GOLD analysis project Ga0116184, IMG submission 89886) | Active sludge microbial communities of municipal wastewater-treating anaerobic digesters from Japan - AD_JPNNA5_MetaG | ecosystem: Engineered > Bioreactor > Anaerobic > Digestate | place... | reverse complement strand
AGAATTTGGGAAGTCTTTCTTTAATGCTGATATGTTAATAGTAACTGATATTTATCCAGCAAGAGAAGAGCCTATTCAAGGTGTTGATGGAAACCTAATTGCTGAAGCAGCTAAAAAATTTGGCCATAAAAATGTTCACTATATAAAAGATAAGGAAGATGTGCCAGAGTTTCTTTTAAAAAATATAGGTAAAGACGATTTAGTAATTACTCTTGGTGCAGGTGATATTTATAAATATGGTGAAATATTTATAGATAAATTAAAAAAAATAAAAAATGTTAAAAAAAGATAATGATTAACCTAGAAGAAATAAAATCATTTTTTAAGGGAAAGATACTAATCAATGAACCTCTTTCTAATCATACTTCTTTTAGAATTGGAGGGCCAGCTGATTTTTATTTTGAACCTATAGATAAAGATGATATTATAAAGCTGGTTACTTATTTATGTAAAATAAATTTTCCTTATTGCATTTTTGGGAATGGAAGTAATTTACTTGTGAGTGATAATGGTTTAAGATGTGCTGTAATTTCATTAGAAAATTCATTAAAAAATAAAAGAATTGAAAATGATTTAGTAATAGCAGAAGCAGGTATAAAACTTTCTGCTTTGGTTGATTTTTGTATACAAAATGGGAAAGCTGGTATAGAGATGTTAGCTGGAATTCCGGGTTCACTTGGTGGAGCTTTAATTATGAATGCTAGTGCTTATGGTGGTTCAATTTCTGATCATATTGTTGATGTTGAGGTATTTCAGGATGGAGAGTTGAAAAGATTAAAAAAGAATGAAATTAATTTTTCATACAGGAATTCTAGTTTAGCTAATTCTGTAATTTTGGAAGCAAGCTTTTTGTTCCCCGAGGGTGATATTAATAAAATTGCATCTATTCGTAAAGAACTTCTTGATAAAAGAAGAGAAAATCAACCAGTAAACTATCCTAGTGCTGGTTGTATCTTTAAAAATCCCGAGGGTTATCATGCAGCATTGCTAATTCAAGAAGCAGGTTTAAAAGGATTAAAGATAGGTGGAGCAGAAATTAGTCAATTGCATGGAAATTTTATTATTAATACAAATAACGCATCAGCTAATGATGTAATTGAATTAATAAAAATAGTTAAAAAGAAAATTAAAGAAACAAAAGGTATCGACCTTCAAGTTGAGGTAAAATTAATAGGTTTTAAGAGTAACCCTTTAGAGAATGATTGATGGATAAAGATAAAGAAAATATTAAAATAAAAGAAAAGGATACTAATTTTTTTAGAAGAAGAAAAAAATTAATTTTCATTCTTCTATCAAGCTTTTTTATAATGCTTTTTTTTATAGCAAATAAATGGCGCTTCGATCTAAATGTTGAGAAGGTGGAAGTTGAAGGTAGTAATTTAATATCAGCTGAAGCTATAATAAAAGAATCAGGTATTAAAATTTCTTCAGGTTTATATGATTATGATTTGAAAGATATTGAGAAAAGAATTGAAAAAAATTCTTATGTAAAAAAAGCAATTGTTCAAAGAGAATTACCTTCGGTAATAAGCATAAAGGTAATAGAAAGAAAGCCACTAGCAATATATAGTTCAGGTGATTTATTTTATATCGATGAAGAAAAAAAGATCATGAAATATAATTTACATCATGAGTTGTTAGATTTACCTGTTATTACTGGTATTAAGATTGATACTAATATGAAAAGCGAAATATTGGATACACTTATTTTTACTTTAAAGACATTGAGAGAAAAATATATAAATTTGTATAATCAAATATCCGAAATAAATATATTAAATCAAAAAGAAATGATTTTCTACTCGAATAATTTTTGTGTTCCTATTATTGTTGGTTCTGATAATATTTTACATAAAATCGAAAATTTAGATGCGTTCTGGAAAACTTATTCAATATTTGAGAACCTAAATAATATTAATTCAATTGATTTACGTTTTAACGATCAGGTTGTCGTTAGATGGAATAATAAATTGTGAGGTCTTTAAGTTATGAATGATATTATTGTTGGATTAGATGTTGGCACTACAAAAGTTTGTGCTATTGTAGCAACACTCGATGAAAATAAGAAATTAAATATTTTAGGAATTGGTAAAAGCTCTTCTGAGGGTTTGACCCGAGGTGTTGTTACTAATATTGATAAAACAGTAGGCTCAATTAGAAAAGCTATAGAAATGGCTGAAACACAATCAGGTGTGAAAATACGATCTGTAAATGTCGGTATTGCTGGTGATCATATTCAAAGCTTTCAGAGCTTTGGTGTAATTACTATTAGTAATCCAGGCAATGAAATTACTAAAAAAGATGTTGAAAGACTATTAGAAGATACTAAAAGAATTTCTCTCCCATTAGATCGCAAAATTATTCATGTTATTCCTGTTGAGTTTATTGTAGACGGTCAGGATGGAATTTATGATCCAATAGGTATATCTGGAGTGAGGTTAGAAGCCAATGTTCATATAGTAACTGGATTGGTTACCGCAATACAAAATATTTATAAATGTGTTCAAAGAGCTGGTCTTGAAGTAAATGACCTTGTACTTGAACCATTAGCTTCAAGTTATGCGGTTTTAGATGATGAAGAGAAGGAGGTAGGGGTAGCATTATTAGATATTGGTGGAGGCACTACTGATATTGCTATTTTTGAAGAAAGAACTATTCATCATACTGCTGTTATTGGCTTGGCTGGGAGAAAAGTTACTGATGATATTCGAAAGGGTTTAGGTATTTTAGGTGATCAAGCAGAAAAAATAAAAAGACAATATGGTTATTGTTGTTCAAGTGAAATTATGGAAGATGAAACAATTACTATTCCAGGTATAGGTGGGAGAAAACCTATTGAAATAACAAAAAGCCTTCTTTGTCAAATCATTCAACCAAGAATGGAAGAAATATTTGAACTTTGTGCCATAGAGATAAAAAAATCTGGTTTTTCTAAACATCTTTCTGCTGGAATTGTACTTACCGGTGGAGGTTCATTGATAAAAGGAGTAGAAAAGCTTGCAGCAGAAATAATGGGCTTACCAGTAAAACTTGGTATTCCATCAGGTTTTAGTGGAGGATTAGTAAAAGAAATTGAAAACCCCATGTATTCAACAGGTGTAGGGCTTGTTTTGCATGAGTTGAGGAATAGAGACGTTAGCAAAGGAAATTTCGTTAGTGAAGCTAAATCTAAATCAAAGTTAAGTGTTGGTAATTTATTTGAACGTATAAAAGGTTGGTTTGATGAACTGTGATGCAGGGGAGAAATAATGAGTTCATTTAAAAATTTTTTTATAAACTATTATTTGGAGGTGTAACGTGATAGAAATTGATAACATTCGCAATGGAGCCAAAATCCGTGTAGTCGGAGTAGGGGGTGGCGGTGGAAATGCTGTAAATAGCATGATAAACCGTGGTATTCAAGGTGTAGAATTTATTTCAATTAATACTGATTTACAGGCTTTAGAGAAAAGCTTGGCACCTAACAAAATTCAGGTTGGGAAAAATCTTACTAGTGGTTTAGGTGCAGGTGCTGATCCTTCAGTTGGTAGAAAGGCAGTTGAAGAAAATAGGGAAGAAATTGCTGATATTCTTTCCGGTAGTGATATGGTTTTTATTACTGCGGGTATGGGAGGAGGAACAGGTACCGGTGGGGCTCCACTTGTAGCCAATATTGCTAAAAGTGTCGGTGCTCTGGTTGTAGGTATAGTTACCAAACCATTTAATTGGGAAGGTAAAAAAAGACTATTGCAAGCCGAAGAGGGTATTAGTGAAATGAAAAAAAATATTGATACCCTTATCGTTATACCAAATAATAGATTACTTTCTTTAATTGAAAAAAATACTTTGTTTACTGAAGCTTTTGAAAAAACTAATCAAATTTTATATAATGCTACTCGAGGAATTTCTGAAGTAATTACTCGCTCTGGCTTTATTAATGTAGATTTTGCTGATGTGAGGACTATTATGAAAGAAATGGGGGATGCAATGATGGGAACAGGTGTCGGCAAAGGTGAAAATAGAAGTATTGAGGCTGCACAAGCTGCTATCTCAAGTCCTCTTCTGGAAGGTGTATCAATTAATGGCGCTCAAGGTGTCTTAGTAAATATTACAGGAGGTCCAAACCTCACAATGAGCGATGTAGATGGTGTAATGAATGTTATTTATGATACTGTTAACTCAGACATGGCAAATATTATTTTTGGAACTGTGATTGATGATAATCTTTCTGAAGAATTATACGTTACTGTTATTGCAACTGGATTTAATAAGAAGATTGAATCTTCTACGATTACTCAAGCACCACCCCAAATTAAAAAAATTCCAACTGGTGCAAGTGAATTAAAGCAATATGATGCACCAGCCATTAATAGAAGATCAGCTGAAAAACCGAATATGGAGAAAATTATTAGCGGATTAGATGGATTTCAACAAAAGATTGATAAATCAAATCCAGATAGGCCAGCTTTTCTTAGAAAAATAATGGATTAATTTTAAAATTAAACTCACCTCCAAAATCTAATTCAAAGGGTAATAAAATAGTTTATTACCCTTTGAATCTTAAAACTTAGTTTCCGTTTGAAAATCTTAATTAATTGAAATTATATATTTTAATATTTACCATATCAATTCTTTTCTTTTATTACTGAATTATTTGATAACATTTTTATCGTTAAGACAGTAAAAAAATCTCATTATTTTGTAACCTTTTTGAGAATTTTGCATCTTATAATTAGAATGAATAATAAAGTAAGGAGATATTATGGAACATTTAACAAAAGAAACATTTTTAGAAAAAGTTTTTGATTATGAAAAAAATAATGAATGGAAATTCAATGGAGATAAACCTTGTATTATCGATTTCTATGCTGATTGGTGTGGACCTTGTAAAATGGTTGCTCCAATTTTAGAAGAATTAGAAGAAGAGTACAAAGGGAAACTTGATATCTATAAGGTTGATACAGAAGAGGAGCAGGAATTGGCTGCTGTTTTTGGTATAAGAAGCATACCATCGATTCTGTTTGTACCAAAAGATGATAAACCACAAATGGCTGTAGGTGCTTTACCGAAGGAAGCCTTTAAAGATGCTATTAAAAGTGTGTTACAAGTAAATTAGTTAAAGTTATATTAAACTTATCTTCACATAATTCCATATAAGGGGTACTTTTTGATACCCCTTATTCTATTAATAATTTTATAGAAATCCAAATTTTTTCATATTTATAAAGTAATCCTCTATAGTATTCTCTCTTGGTCTGATAAACAAATACTTGTCTTCATCGTAAAGAACTTCGCATGGTTTATCAAAGCTGTTATAATTTGAACTCATAGAGTAGCCATAAGCTCCTGCATCACAAATTACAAGTAAATCGCCAGCTTTAAGATCGGCAGGTAAATTGTATCTACCAAAAACATCAGCACTTTCACAAGCTTGTCCACAGACGATATATCTTTTATATTTTTTAAAGTCATATATAGGTACTATTCTGTGTTTTGCTCCATACATTGCAGTTCTTACTAATGATGACATATTAGCATCTACACCAATAAAATTTCTAAATGAATTTTTAATACTGATAATTTTTGTAACTAAAAAACCAGTATTTCCTATAACAGATCTGCCAGGTTCAAGAATTAATGTAAATGATTCAGGGTCTACTTTAGCTTTTTGACAGGCATCGAGTAAAACTTTTCCTAATTTATTAAAATCTAAACCAGTATTTGGTTTCTTGTAAGAAATTCCAAAGCCTCCACCAATATCAATATATTTAAAAGGAATTTTAAATTTAGCTTCTATACTTTTCATTAAAGTAAGAACTTCATAGAAAACATCGCCATAATAACCAGGTGTTAAAACTAATGAGCCTCCCATATTCATAATGCCGAAACTTTTAGCACCAGCTTTAGCAGCCGCTTCATAAGCTTCAAAAATTTTATTTTTCATTATTCCAAATTTAGCCTCTTTCCCTCCAGTCTGTACTTTTTTTGAAAAACCTTTTCCATAACCAAGATTAACTCTAAAACTTACTTCTTGCCTATATTGTCTTTTCGAGAATTGTTTGAAAATTTCAATATCGTCAAAGTTAATTCTAATTTCTGGATCTAGGGATAAAAGATGATCTACAGAACTGAAATTACCTGTGTAAATCATATTTTTATATTCACAACCAGATAATTTTGAAAGCCTTACTTCGTTTACATTTGAAGTATCACACCCTAATCCAAGCTCAATTATTCGTTTGATTATTACAGGATTAGAATTTGCTTTTACCGAATAATATACTTTAAAATCTTTAAAATATTTACCAATACCTTCTAAAATATTATTCACATTTCTCTTTATTAACTCCATATCATAAATATATAGTGGAGTCCCAAACTTTTCAGCAGCATGTTCAAAGTTAATCATCATTTCAATCCTTTTAGTTCAAAATTCTTCATTAATCTATTAATTTATAATGAAAAGTCAAGTAAATAATTAAAATATATTTTTACAGAAGTGTAAAAAATAAATATATAAAAAATATAAAATATATCGATAATATTTTTAAAAGAATTTGTTTAGATGTAAGATTTAAAAAAATTATAGCGTCTTGTAATCTATCTTAACTATTTTCCTAATTTTACAAGACGCTAAATTTTTTATTTTGATTTTTAAGAGGGATTTATTTATAGATCATTTTCATTTTGTTCATAATTATCAAATTCATCGAAGGGTGGATTTTCTGGAATAAATTCCTCATCTTCAAAGTCAGTAAAAAAAGGATTGAATGTCAAAGCAATATCATCATTTAAAAAGCCTGGCTCTTCAAGGGAACCTTGTGGTTTTCCTGGTCCCCTGAAATCTCTTCTATCTCTCATACCTTTTTTTAACATGTTTTTTTTCATAGGTGAGTCAAAAAATTTAAGAGTATTTTTCCAGATAGTTTTTTGTTCTGGTGTGAGAATCTGATTTATTTGCTCCCAATGATTAATAAAATTCATTTTTTGTTCTACTTCAAGTTTAGAAATTTCATTTAATTTCTTTTCAATTGAGGCTTTATCTAATTTATCTGATGATAAAATTTGTTGAAGTTCAATTCTTGCAGTTTGTATTTTGGAGCGTACAGCAATTTGTTTCTTTTGAAAATCTAATCTAAAAGATTCGACTTTGGCTTTTTGTTCATCAGTGAGATTTAGTTTACCCATAATACCTCTATTGGGTCCCTTAGGAGCATTCTGAGCATAGATAAAAGCTGAAATAACAAATAGAGTTATTAACAGCATAATTGATTTTCTTTTCATTTTTATTTCTCCTTCTGAAGTTGATTATAACATTTTATATAAATTTATTATTTTGACATTGCAAATTAATTAAAGGTTTAATGTGTTATAATGGTCATTTTTAACTAAAATCATGAATTGGTAACATTTAGTTTTATATTAAATTTTTATTTTTTTTTGTTGTTTTTATATTTTAAAAAAATTATTTTTAATAGAAAATAATGAGTGATTAACATTGGATTATAAATATTTTATTTTTAAATAAAAAAACTTGACTTTGTCAAAATTTATTATTAGCTTTTATATATATTATATTAATAATTGTGGTTATCATTTCGTTATATTATTTAATTAAATTTTGAAAATAATTTCATAATTTATTAAAAGGTCATATAATTATGAAACGTAAATTGGGAAAAGTTTACGACAAAAAAGGACAAGATGTTTTTGTCGATTTTAGTGGTATTTCACCTGATGATTTACCAGAAGTATCAACAGCTTTAATTATTAAGAATGAAGAACTATTAAAAAAGAATATTCCTTATATTGTTCTCGATGTACAGGAAATTTTAAGTGATGGAAAGGTAAGAGCTTTTTCAATAAAAGAGGAATATCTTGATTTAATCAAAATTGGTATGGAAGTATGGGCTAAGGAAAATGGGGTTATCAAAAAGATACAGGGTCCTATTGTCGATGTATTTTTCCCTAATACTGAATTAAAAGAACTTCCAGATATTTATGATGCTCTTATTGTCAAGAAGGGAGATAATGTTAATTTATTCCTTGAAGTGCAGGCTCATATAGGAGAAAGTTGTGTAAGAACAGTCGCTCTTGATTCTACAGATGGATTAGGTAGAGGAATGAAAGTAATTGATACTGGAGGTCCTATTAAAGTTCCAGTTGGAGTGACAGGTAGATTGTTTAATGTTTTAGGCCAACCAATTGATGGTAGGGGTAATGATCTAAAAATGGAAGGTAAAGAAGTTATTATCAAGGAACCACCTGAGTATAGTAGGTTAAATCCAGAAAGGACTATTTTGCCAACTTACATAAAAGTTGTTGACCTTATAGCTCCATTTCCAAGAGGTGGTAAAATTGGATTCTTTGGAGGTGCTGGTGTAGGTAAAACTGTTTTTCTAAAAGAATTAATAAATTCATTAATTGTTAAACAAAAAATATTTTCAATTTTTTCTGGAATCGGAGAAAGAACAAGAGAAGGAAGTGAAGATTGGGCTGATTTTAAAGATGATAAAGAAATACTTGAAAATTTAGTGTTCGTTTTTGGTCAAATGAATGAAACTAGTGGAACAAGATTTAGAGCTGGTCAAACAGCAATTACAATGGCTGAATATTTTAGAGATAAAAAGAAAAAAGATGTATTGTTGTTTATAGATAATATTTTTAGGTATGTTCAAGCTGGGTCTGAGGTGTCAACATTACTTGGAAGAATGCCATCTGCAGTTGGATATCAACCGACATTAGAAATGGAATTAGGAGATATTCAGGAGAGAATTTCATCAACTCAAGATGGTTCGATTACAGCAGTTGAAGCCGTATACGTACCTGCTGATGATTTAACTGATCCAGCACCAGCAGCTATTTTTGCACATCTTGATGCAAGTTTGGTCTTAAAACGAGAAATTGCTGAAAAAGGAATATATCCTGCTGTAGATCCTCTGGAATCACAATCTCGAATACTTGATCCATTTGTTGTTGAGAATGATTCATATCCAGATCAGTTTTTAACTCCTCCAACAGATACTACAAAGTATTCTTCGGATTTTATTGAAGCAAGAAAAAAAGAAATTGAAGATGCCAAGAGAGAGTTTTCAGAACCATTATTACGTGATTTACTTAAGGCACATTATAAAATTGCAAAGAAAGTAAGAGAGATTTTAGAAATAAATAAAAGTCTAGAAAATACAATCAATTTACTTGGAGAAGAAGAATTAAGACAGGAAGATAAAGAAAAACATTGGCGAGCAGTTAGAATACAAAGATTTTTCTCTCAACCTTTTGTAGTTTCTGAGCAATTTACAGGAATTGATGGTGTTCAAGTTCCTATTTGGGAGACATTGTATGGGTTCTTATGTCTTACAACTGATGATATAAGAAATATAACAATAGTTGGGCAAGATGCTTTCTGGAATAAAGGAGCAATTACAACTGTAGAAGATTACGGTAAAAAAGTTAGCGATAAACAAGCTGTAGTAAGAGATTTATTACCAAAGATTCTTCATACTTAATTGAGATAGTTATGGATATAAAAGTAAAACCCTTACAAATAAGAATTGTTAGCCCTTCTGGTGAAATATATGATTCCAGTTCTAAGCCAGATTTAATCATTAAAAGTATAGTTTCCAGAGGTGTAATACCATCAAAAGGGAATTTTTTTCAGGGTGAAGAAATTTTTGATTTCGAAATTCTTCCTGATCATACACCTTTTATAGCCAAAATTTCTGAAAAAAGTTCAATTAAAGTAAGTACAAATCAAAAAGATCTTCTCTTTCATACTGTTAAAGGCGGAGTAGTTACAGTTATGCATTCAAATGATTTTACAAATGTTCTTTTTACATTGCAAGATGTTAAGGAAGAAAAAGAAAAATAATTAAATATCCGGAGGTTAATATATATGTACACAACATATGTAATTGGATTTGGAATAGGTTGGTGCCTTGCTTATATAGTAGTTTTAATTTTATTATCAAATAAAAGGATTAAGCAAAGGGATACTAGTGCTCAAGGGTATAATACTGATGTTATAAAAGATTTATCAAGAAAATTAAGTGATATTAAAAGTCAATTTGAAAATGTTCGTTTTGATGAATTGAAAAATAGAGAAGAAGCATATTCTCGTAATCCAAAAGGATTTAATTATGACTATCAAGGGTTTTTCAAGGATTATGAAGATAGGGTAAAAAATCTTGATACAGAAATCGATAAATGTTTAAAAAAATGTTCCTCAGTTTTAGATGAACTATCTAGACAAAAGAGAGTTACTGAGCAAGGTAAACCAGCGACTGAAAAAAATCCTTTTGCAGTTGTAAATATTATTGGTTTAATTGGGATATTAATTGCCAACTTTATTTATTTCACAAAAATTTTATAAAATTATGGCAAAGTTTCTTGAATCAGAAAAAAGAAGGATATCTAATTATTACGTAAAATCACTTTATTCTCTTTATGAAAAGGGCCTTATAAGTGAAGATGAAATGGATATCCTTGTAGAAGATATCGAAATTATCTCAGGATTGACAAAATCAAAAGAATGGAAAAATTTTAATTTTATTACTACAAGATTATCTCTTTCTTCTGAAGAAGTATTAGGATTGTTCAATAAAATCATTTTTACAGATTTTAAAACTGAATATTCAAAAAAATGGTTTGATGAAATTATTAATCGAAATCATTATACTATTATTGATTCAATCGTTAGTGAGTTTTTGAAAAGAGTAGTAATATTAGATATAGAAGTACCTGAATATATTATAATAAACAATGAACGAAAAAATAAAATTTATTCTTTTGTAAAAAAATTCTATAAAGATAAAATATTTAATAATGGTAAAGATAAATTTATTAAACTTCATTTTCATAATGTAAAAACTATTTCAAACTTTGAAATTGACGATGATTTCAAAAATCTAGCTAATAAATTATTCGATTTTGAAATTAATATAATTGAAAAAAAATTACTAACAGTTTAATATAAGAATGGAGAAGCATTGATGGAAAGCAATAGCATTTCTTCAAAGGTAAAAAAAATTGAAGATTCTTTGCATAAAGAATTAGATAACCTTTTCAGGATAAAAACAGGTGATGATCTTAAAGAGGGGAAAATAGGTTATGTTTGCGATTTTGCTGATGGTGTTGGACACATAATCGGCTTAGAAAACGCAAAAATTGGTCAAAAACTACGCTTTCCTGACTCCTGGGAAAGAGCAAAGATTACTGAAGGTGAAGATGAACCTGAAATATTAGGTCTTGCAGTTGATGTAGATGAAGATTCTATAGGAGCAATAATTTTTGGTGAGGAAAAATTCGTAAAACAGGGTGATAAAGTAGAAATATCAGATGATCTTTTATTAATTCCTGTTACTGAAAAAATGTTAGGAAGAGTAATTGATCCATTTGGAAGACCTATTGACGGAAAAGAAGTTCAAAAGGAATTGGAATGGTTAGATGAGAATCTTCAAGTTAAAGAAGGCATTCTTACATTACCTATAGAAAGAAAAGCACCTGGAGTAATAGATAGAGCTAAAATAAGTGAACCAATGCAAACGGGTATTAAAGCCGTAGATTCAATGCTTCCAATAGGTCGTGGTCAAAGAATGTTAGTGATTGGTGATAGAGCTACAGGTAAAACTGCAATTGGTATCGATACAATTGTTAATCAGAATAAAATAAACAGAACACTTGAAGGTAATAAAGATTCAAATTTTGTTTTACATGATATCGATAGGCATGATCCAAGAACTGTTTATTGTATTTATGTAGCTATTGGAAGAAAAGCTTCTGAAATTAGGCAGCTGGTTAAACAACTTGAACTTCGTGATGCAATGGATTATACAATTGTTGTTGCTGCTATGGCAAATGATCCTGCTTCTTTATTATATATAGCTCCATTTTCTGGTTGTACTATCGGTGAATATTTTAGAGATAGAGGTAGACATGCACTAATTATTTATGATGATTTATCGAAACACGCAACAGCTTATCGTCAAATATCATTGCTTTTGAGAAGACCGCCAGGAAGAGAAGCTTTTCCGGGTGATATATTCTATCTCCATTCTAGGTTATTAGAAAGAGCAAGTAAAATTTGTGGTGATCAAAAAAAGCTTTTATCTGAAAATGATATTTCTCCTGATTATCACTTAACTTTGAAACCATTTAGAGAAAAAAGTTATGAAATTTATGGTGGTGGTAGTTTAACTGCTTTACCATATATTGAGACGAAACAAAATGATTATGCTTCTTATATTCCTACAAATGTTATTTCTATTACAGATGGACAGATTTATTTAAGTGATAAGTTATTTAATGAAGGTATAAGGCCTGCTATAAATATCGGAATTTCTGTCTCTAGAGTTGGTTCAAAAGCACAAACTCTTGCAATGAAAGAAGTATCAGATGGGTTAAAAGGATATTTAGCAAATTATCGAGAAAAAGAAAAATTTACAAAGTTTGGTTTAACACCAACTGATGAAGATCAACAAGTGCTTGATAGAGGAAGAAGAATAATTCATTTTTTGAAACAACCACAATACAAACCTGTTGATTTAGAGAGGCAGATAATAGGTCTTTTTACTGTAAGAAGGGGTTATTATGATGTATTGCCAGATAATGAAAAATATATTCATGATTTTGAAGAATATGTTTGGAAGAAAGTTAATGAAGATCCCGAATTATCACAAAAGCTTCTTACATTAAGAGAACCAAAAACAGAATTAAGCTCATTACAAACTCCTGATGGCAAATTATTTATTCAGAGATTGAGTGATTTATTGCATAAACTACAATATGAGTTTATGAAAGAACACTTATTATCAAATTACGAGATAATAGATATTTTCTTCCCCGAGCTAATATCATTCAAAGAAAAGTTTTATCGAGAGATGGATAAAAAAATTGATGAAATTATAAAGGATTTAATTACAGTATCAGCTACTACAATTTCTTCTTTTATTTCTGCAGCTGAGTCTATTCCAGAAAAATTACGAGTAAAACAATTCCAAAATGTGAAAGAACCCCCACAAGAGTTAAGAGTAATTAATTATAAAAACGAGATATTCAGAAAATTTCTTTTCTCTTATTTTATTGAACAAAAACAGCAACTTAAAAAAGAATTTTTAAAATTATGTGAAAAGAAATTTAATCTTCGTGAAGAAAAAATTGATGAGGTAAAGAAAAAAGAAATTGAAAAAGAAAGTAAAAAATTCTTTGCAAGAGATACTGAAGAATTAGATAAAAAGTTCAGAAAAATTTATGAAAAAAGAGATGATTTTATAAAAAATTATTTATTAAAACAAATTAGTGAAATTCAAAAAACTAAAAAGTCTTTACAAATTCAAAAAAAGAAATTGGAAGAAAGTAAAGAAACTGCCATTATTACTGCTTTCGAAAAAAGTTATCAGGCACTTTTAACAGATTTAGAAAATTTTGAAAGAGCTATTTTAGATACTGTTAAAAAATTAGAAATGCCTTCAGAAATGAGAAAAAGTTAATTAAGAGGTGTATGATGGGGATGCAGCAGTTAAAAAATGAACTAGCTGGTTTTATTGAGTTTGATGATTTTACAAGTGTATTAAAGTCAAAAGCTAGCGTGCAATATCCAAAATCAAGATCTAAACTTGATGGTTTTAAAACTTTTGGTGATGCTGCTCGTAAAAACCTTCATTTAGCTTTTAGTAATATTCCTTCTGAAATTGTTACTCGTGAAAATTTACTTAAAGAAATTGAAATATTTAGTGGCATTTCTAATAAACTTGAAATTGAAGAAGGTCTAAAAGAGTATGGATTAGAAACTTTTTTTAAGCCTTCAACCGAAAATAAACCGTCTCTTATAATAGTTATATCTGGAAATATGGGTTTTTGTGGTAAGTATAATCGTGATGTAAATTTTCTCGCAGAAGAGTTAATCGAAGAATTATCTAATAAATCTAAGCCATATATAATTACCATTGGTAAAAAATCAACTGAATATTTTAGCTTTAGTAGACAAATACCTTCTGACAACAAATTCGTTTTTCCTGAAAAGAATGAGGATGAAAAAAAAGACCTATCAAATTATATTTTGAAGAAAAAAATTTTAGAACCATATCTTAAAAGAGAAATTTCTCAAGTTTTTGTAATTTATGATAGTTTTGATGATAAATCTGAACCACCAAGAATACAAATTAAGCCTGTTAAGGTAAAACTTCTTCCTTTAGGAAAAATGGAAATTAAAAAAAGTGATTATTTAGATAGAAAAATGGTATTTGAGCCAAGCCCTCTTATTTGTATTTCTTACCTTATTCGCGAATATCTTTTCTCACTAATGATGAGCTATTTCTTTGAAGCTGAAACATCAGAAAATTATGCGAGGATGATTGCTATGAACCAAGCTTCTGAAGCTATTAAAGAAGCAATTGATAAAAAAGAATCTGAGATAAGGAAAACAAGACAAACTCAAATTACAAAAGAACTTGTTGAAATTATCTCTGGAGCTGAAGCACTTAAAAACAGAGAAAAGTAATTTTAATCAAAATATTGTGATAAAAAAAGGAGAGCATTGGCTCTCCTTTTTAATTTTATTTATGGGGTTAAAGTATAGTTAGGTCCATACTTTAATCTTTTTATGGTGATTGAAAGAGTATTCTTTAAATCTTCAGAAATATTTTTATCATTAGAAACTTTTTCCAATCTTTGAATGTAATTATTAATATCATAGTTATAATAATACCATCCTATAGCCTCTGCAGATAAACATCTTATTTCATCTGTTTCAGAATCATTTTCTATTATTTTAATTAAATATTGAGGTGCTATATTATATCTATTACCTCTCAATGATCTTATTTCAGTTATTCTACCTTTAGCATTTTTATTTTCTAATTTTTCTATTGTTTCATCAATCCATTTTGTTTTAGATTTTATACTTAAATCAACTCTTTTAATAAATAAAGAATCTTTTTTGTAGTCATTTTCTGTATCTATTAACATTCTACCATATTCATAAGATTTTTTAGGATCAATTTTAATTAGTGACCCCTCAGCACTAGAAGTTACTCTTTCTGATGGATCTAATAACATTTTTTTCATCAATATTGGAATATATTCTTCTTTTCCAACTTCACCTAATAATTTAACAGAAATTCTTCTAATAAACTCGTTAGGATCGTTTATACCTGATTTTATTACTGTTTCAAAATTTTCATCTTTTATTCTTGAAATCAATTTTAATGCCTTTGTTCTTACATCTGATGATTTATCATTTAAAAAAACGTCTTTTAGAAATGATGAACACTTATTCCCTTCAATTTTAAAAATTTCATTTAAAGAAAGTGCTCTCACTATTGGTAGTTGAGATTTTTTTGCTAAAGTTTTTAATTTTGATAATTCATTTTTTGTATGACTATTCATTACATAAATTAAGTCTTTATTAACTTGAGAATCAAATGAAAAGGTTGGATCTCCAAACAAGTGTGATTCAAGATAGTTATTAGATATCTGATGCCATTTTCCAACATTTATACCTTCTGCTAAAAGAGCAGCATCTTCTAAAGTCCATATATCTTGTAATTCATTTACTGAGTTTGCTCTTGTTACCACACAGTTGCCATCAGAAAATATGTATTCTCCTGCAAGGTAAGGATAGTGTATAAAAGCACCATTAAAACAAGAATTGCAAATATTTACTCTTGATGATACTTCTTGTTTCCTCAAATCTTCAACTAATAAATTACTAAGTTTAAATGATTCTTCTTTAGCTTTATTAGTTGAATCTTTAGGGCTTACATATTTTATTATTTGATAGTCTGGTTCACCATGTGCAGTAAGTAAACTTAGATCCAAATCTTTAATGTTATTTAATTGTCGTAGATAAGAAAATTTCATATCTTTTGATGTTACATGAAAAAATTTGTAAAATAATCCATCTTGCTCTTTTGTTTTTGGAAAAGACTCAGAATAGCTTAAGACTTCTGATATAAAAGCATCATGAGAATTTGAAACATATCCCTCAGCACAACCATATAAAAACTTGTTTAAAGGATTTTTTTCCTTTTTTATTCTTATTACTTTTTTAAGAAATTTATCAATTTGTTGATACTTTTCTTCTCCCTTCAAAGTAGGTTTTATTCTCGCCGAATATATTTCTTTCTCAATTATTGGTGAAGAAGTAGGTAAAAGAGAGTAGTAGTATAATAACTCATCAGTTGTATCTTTATTCAAAAATTTAAAATGTAAATCAAAATCATCATAAAAACGATCAGATGGAACTGAACTTTTTATGAATGGAAATTTCTTTTGATCCATTTTAAATGCAGATGTGTAGTGCTGAGCATCGCGTATCATCGCTATTGGTATATCTCCTATAAATACTACTCCTTCTAATTTGGGTTTGTTATTATATAATTTGATTATTTCGGATCTGATTTCATCAGGATAATTCCACTTTCCAACAATTATATAACATGGTAATTTCTTTTCTTCTATGCTTCTTTGGTATTCTAAAATAGTTTCTGAAATCTTCGAATATGTTTTATCATCTACAAATATTGCAAAGGAAGTGTGACCATTTATTCTTGGTTTTATTATTTGAGTAATATTTTGAGCATAAATTATAAAATTGAGAAAACATAAAAAAAATATTAAATATAACTTTTTATACATAATTATCCTTCTTATTATTTAAAATACAAACAAATTAATGAAAAGATTAAAATTATAAATATTTCTAGTTCCTTTACCATCTGAGTTTAAGTTATAGATATTGCTTTTTAAACCAATATCTCCGAGTATTCCATAATGATAAGTAAAAATCAGGTTAACATTATTAATATTGTACTTTGTTTGGTAATACTCAATTTCAGGTAAAAAATAAGTGTTAAAATATTTAGCTGGCTGTCGAATATATAGTTCATCAGTAGTAGGGGAGTGCGATGAAAATTTATAATCTACAGAAAGGTTAAAGTATTCGTTTAAATAGTAATTTGCACCCACACAAAATGAATGTTGAATCGAAGGAATTTTGTACCGAACATAATTTATATAATCGTTTACCTCAAAATTGGAGTCATATATTTGATATAACAAAGATAACGAAAGTTGCGAAAAAATTTGATATTTTAAACCAGCAAATGCAGAATAACAATAGTTTCTTCTCTTTAGAATTGATTCATTTAAATCTGGTTTACTGGCAAACTGTCGATCAATTTCAATTATTCCTCCAATTCTAATTTCATAATCATTTAAAGAATAAACACCTATAATATTACCTTCACCATTATTTTGTTGCCATTTACCTTGTAACTTAGGATTTGATGTAATTCCGTCAGTAACTTCTTCTTTATTGTGTTGGAATTTTCCATTAAGGAATATGTTCATATTATCATTAATACTATATTTAATCTGAGCACCAAAACCAAAACCATTGTCTTCGTTCCTTCTTGAAAGAGAAGAGGTACCTAAAAGAAGGAATGGATAATCTAAACCTCTAAATTTAAATATTTGTGGACTGGTATATGTAACCTCGTATCTTAACTCTTCATAAGTTCTAAAATAATCACCAAAAATTGATGCGATTAATTGGTCAGTAATCTTATAGCCTAAACTTATTCTACTACCAATCTCTAAGTAATTTGCAGTTGGTTTAGGAAAAATCTTTTTAACGGAATTACCTACATTATAAGATAATTGTGCTCCAATTAAAAAGTCAGATAATATTTTTGAGTAATCAGTTTCAAAGGTTAACATTTGTAAATCAAAATCACCAGAATTTACATCTCCTAAAAGATAAGGATTGCCGCGATATGGGTAAAGATTAAAAATATTATGTCTTTGTTTTGAGTATGAATCGTTAAATTTAATAAAACTATGAATCCCTTGAGTAGTATCAATTAAATAAGTTATATCAATAAAACCGATATTATTCTTTTGTTTTTCTTCCTCAAATGGTCTTCTAAAATCAAACTTTCCATACTCGTTTACATAACCAATTTTAAGTGTATTCTTTTTTTCTGAAAAAAGAAACATCACAGGATTGTTGTAAATGTCGTATGAATTGATATCGGT
>Ga0116184_10002061_pt1 | contig 18093 bp, 18 predicted proteins | sample AD_JPNNA5_MetaG_FD_89886 | JGI IMG/M metagenome (GOLD analysis project Ga0116184, IMG submission 89886) | Active sludge microbial communities of municipal wastewater-treating anaerobic digesters from Japan - AD_JPNNA5_MetaG | ecosystem: Engineered > Bioreactor > Anaerobic > Digestate | place... | reverse complement strand
TTACAATTGGTATAAAGGAATATTTTTTTGTTATCTTAACTTTAATCGTTTATTTTTACATCATAAATCTTTTAACTATAATAATCCGTATAATTTCCATTTTTTTGGTATTCTCTTTTTTTAGTGCCTGTAAAATGCAGGATTTAACTTCCGTAATTAATACGGTAAATAATACCGTTAATAGTGCTACTCTTACCAACGACGATATTATTCGTGGTCTAAAAGAAGCGCTTAAAGTAGGAACTAATAATTCGGTTAAAAGTGCATCTGTGCTTGATGGGTTTTATAAAAATGCCTTAATTAAGATTCCTTTCCCGGAAGAAGCCCAAACAATGGAAACTAAATTACGTGCTTTAGGAATGGGGACCCAATGTGATAAATTTGTAGAAACCATGAATAGAGGAGCTGAAGAGGCCTCTAAATATGCTGCTTCCATTTTTATTGATGCAATCACAAAACTTACTATTTCCGATGGAATGAAAATACTAAAAGGAAACGATAATGCAGCAACAACATATCTAAAAGAAAATACAACGACTTCGCTCAAAACAGCTTTTCTTCCTAACGTTACAACAGCATTATCGCAGGTGGAAGTTACTAAATATTGGACTCCGCTGGCTACAACCTATAATAAAATACCTTTGGTAACGAAAGTAGACCCCGATTTAAATGATTATGTTACAACAAAAGCCATTAATGGTTTGTTTAAACTAATTGAAGCGGAAGAATATAAAATTAGAAAAGATCCTACTGCTCGAATTAACGATATTCTTAAGAAAGTATTTGGAAGCGTTTAATTCTTAATTTTTGTTTATTCTTATTCCTATTGAATTTGTTGAATAACTTGAACAATTAGTTTTGTTACTTTTTCAACATTTTGTTTAAAAATATGTAAAACCTCTTCCCAGGTAACTGGTTTTTCATCTTTTTTCCAACAGTCGTAATCAGTACTTACAGCTATAGCAGCATAAGGTATTCCTGCTTCGTTGGCAAGAATTGTTTCTGGAGCAGTAGACATATTAATAATATCAGCTCCCCATAAACGAAACATATTAGACTCTGCTCTTGAAGAGAAACGAGGTCCTTCAATAGTAATTACAGTCCCTTTCGGATGATTCGAATATCCGAGTAAATCGGCATTTTTGTGAATAAGGGAACATAAATTAGTATCAAAAGGATCCGACATGGGGGTATGCGCCAGGTTTTCGTGTTCAAATACATCATGAAACGTAACAATACGATGTCGGGTAAAATCAATAAATTGGTCAGGAATAACTAAGTCACCTCGTTTAATTTCTTCGCGCAGACTTCCACAAGCAGTGGTGGCTAAAATATGCGTACATCCTAATTCTTTTAATGCAGTAATATTTGCACGGTTATTAACTTGTGTAGGAGGTGTTGCATGGTTTCGTCCATGACGAGAAATAATATAAATTTCTTTTCCACTTAATTGTCCGGAAAAAAGAGAAGATGATGGTTTTCCGTATTTTGTTGAAATATCGAGTTCTTTCTTAGAAGTAAATAAATCAAGACTTTCTAAGCCTGATCCTCCTATTATTCCTATTTTAATCATAGATTATTATTTTATTTTTCAAACATACAAATAATACAAAATATAAAATAAAATATTTTGTAATTTTATTCTTAAAAGATGGAATGAAAAATTATAGAAAAGAATTATGGTTTAATACAGAAAAACGATATCAGTTTATTCATATTACAGATAAAGTTCAGGAAACGGTAAAAGAAAGTGGTGTTAAAGAAGGCTTGTGCTTAGTAAATGCGATGCATATTACGGCCAGTGTTTTTATTAACGATAATGAATCCGGACTACATCAGGATTATTTAAATTGGCTGGAAAAGCTTGCACCATATAGTCGAAACGGTTATCAGCATAATGTTGGAGAAGATAACGGGGATGCTCATTTAAAGAGGCAGATTATGGGCAGGGAAGTAGTTGTTGCCATTACCAATGGGATGTTAGATCTAGGCCCATGGGAAGCTATATTCTATGGTGAGTTTGACGGTAAAAGAAAAAAACGAGTACTTATAAAAATTATTGGAGAGTAAAAATAGTATTCAATAAATTATTATGAAAACATGTTTATCAAATACTATCAAAAACTGTAATTGTACTTATTCTTGTTCAAGAAAAGGTTTATGTTGTGAGTGCATTGAATACCATAAGAAGCAGGGCGAACTACCGGCTTGTTATTTTAATAAAAAGTTCGAAGCTACGTTTAATCGAACTTTAGAAAACTATATCAAAATGCTAGAAAAAAAATAGGTTATTCAATTTGAAATTTTTTAAATGTTTTATCATTCATATATTTTAATGCTTGAAGATAAACATCATCTGTTTCATTATAAATTTCGTAGAATGAGTTATTGTCGTATAGGCTTCTTGCAATGTACGACCTTATTTGATTTACAATAAATTCTTTGGATAATTCATACCCTTCTGCTACTTTCTTTACTCCTTCGTTTTCGGCATACGCTAAAAACTTGTTTAAGAAAAGAGAATCTAAATTAAAACTTTTCTTGTACGTTTCAATGTTCGGATATAGTGCAAAAAGACTGTCGCGTTGCTGATTTATAAATTGAATTGAATAGGAATAAATTAAGCCTTTTCTTAAAAGATCAATATAATAATCAGAAATTTTAGATGTATCTGCAGGTATAAAAATATCGGGCATAATACCGCCACCTCCATAAACCAAGCGTTTTTTAGATGTGTAATATTTGAGTGAGTCCGGGAAATGAATGCTGTCGGAATGAAATGTTTCTCCGTTTTTATACCGATTATATAAATCTTTATAATATTGTTCGGTTCCTTCTGCATATGGTTTCTGAATAGATCTTCCCGAAGGGGTGAAATATCGGGCTGTTGTTAAACGGATAACAGAACCATCAGGCAGGTTAAAAGGTCGTTGTACAAGTCCTTTACCAAAAGTTCTTCTGCCAATAATTAAACCTCTATCCCAGTCTTGAACAGCACCTGCAACAATTTCGCTGGCAGATGCAGAATTTTCATCTACTAAAACAATTAACTTTCCTTTTTCAAAACCACCTAAGAAGGTAGCATTATATTTTTGTTTAGGGCTGTTTTGACCTTCGGTATATACAACTAATTTTTCTTTTCCAAGGAATTCATCTGCTAGTTCAATAGCTGTATTTAAGTAACCACCACCATTTCCGCGTAAATCTAAAATCAGGTTTTTCATACCCGATTTCTTTAGTTTAGAAACGGATTCTTTAAATTCTGACATGGTCGTTGCTCCAAATCGGTTTAATTTTATATAGCCAATATCTTCGGAAGACATAAAAGTAGCATCAATACTATTAATAGGTATTTTGTCGCGTGTAATACGATAATCGAGAAAATCTTTTTTCCCTTTTCTTTTAATAGTAATACTAACAATTGTTCCTTTTACACCTCTAAGATGTTTTAATACATAATCGTTGTTTATTTTTGAACCGGTAGCATCTTCTCCGTCTATTTTAATAATTTTATCGCCCGATTGGATGCCTAATTTTTCGGAAGGTCCTCCGGCTGTTGGTGTTACAACAATAATAGTGTCTTTAATAATTGAAAACTGTATACCAATTCCATCGAAATTTCCTTGAAGCGGTTCGTTTGCTTCTTTCATTTCTTCTTTAGTAAGAAAAACGGAGTGAGGGTCTAGTTCTTTCAGCATATTAACAATAGCTACTTCAACGAGTTTGTTATTATTAACGGTATCTACATAGAAAAGATCAATAATTTGTAGCGCATTAACTAGCTTTTTGCTATCTAATTCAAAATTATTTGATGGCTTCTGTCCAATAGAATGAGAAGAAAATATGAAGAAGTAACAAAAAAAGATACTTAGGAAAGTAATTCGTTTCATTGTAAAAAAGTATTAGTCCGTACTTGTTATATAACTCACAAAAATAAGTTAAATTTTAGGGACTTATTATTTTTTTTCGTTAAAAAAGATTAAATATGTCTGTTTTATCGTGTTTTAAGCTACTAAAAACTTTCTTAGATAAACTCTTAACTTTGTTTGTATAATAAAATAGTTTCACAGAGGTTCGCAGAGTTAAAAGGAGGCTCACGGAGAATTCTAGCGCTCTAGTTTGCTTTATTAGTTCGTTGTTCGTAGTTATTACTTGGATATTTGGAAATTTGAATTGGAAATTGGAAATTCCTTTTTTCCTTTCTTATTCAATCATTCTGTCATTCACTCATTCTTTCATTCTATCATCCCAAATTAACCTTAAAGAATTCCACAATTCTAAAAGCAGCACTTATTTCGTTTTCGGGTATAGGCACATTTACCGTGTAGGATTCTCTTCGTCCGTAAGTAACCATGGCTGAATAAGTAAATTCGAGTATCGTATTATTTTCGCTTATCTGAACATAATCCAGTCGGGCCGACATCCCTTTCCAGGAATGAAAAGAACCATTTAAATAAATGCCATTAGGTGCAATAATCGCTTTGCCAATATTTTTTTTGTTGTTACGATAGGGGATTGTGTATGATAAATAGGCTGAAATCCCTATTAGAACCATAATGCCTAGCTGAACGAAAACAAATATAAGAATGCCGTCGGGATGAACAATGCACATAATTGTATTAACAATAAAAGCAATAATACTAATTAACCAAAATAAACCCCACTTTTCATTTTTTCGTTTTGCATATTCTGCGTTTGTATATTCATTCCATTCGTTGGCTTTATAAACCCAATAAGCAAGGATATTCTTACCTGATACAATATCGTCAAATCGCTTTGCTCGTTTAAAGAAAAAAGGAGTTACAATAGCGCCGGTAATAAACATAACCAAGCCAATCATAATCATAGCTCCACCGCCATCCATCATATCAATATCAGTAATCATCGGAAGAATAAAAGTAATTAGGAAAGCAATGGTTACAAAAAGCCAGATAAAAGCATACGTTCGTTGTCGGTTTTTTGGTTTTTGCATTCCCATAAAAGGGGTATTACCGGAAAAAGAAGTGGTATGTTGAAATCCGCAAGTATGACAAAAGCGTGCTTGTGGCTTTAGCGGGGTATTGCATTTCGGACAATTATTCACCATAAATAAATGCTTGTTGTTTAATCAAAATCAATACGGATAGAGTCTTTTAATTTTAATCCAAGCAAACTGCTTGCTTTTCCCATATTTAATGCTATTTCAAGATATCCGGAGGACCCGAACAACGCTAATTTTTCCCCTGATTCAGCATCTTTATAGGCATGACTAATCGTATTTATTTCATACCCGCTTCTGAATGAAATAGTAAATCTTCTTCCTTTGCCTATTTCTCTGAATATAGGCTCTGTAATATTAGTAATAACATTCTCATAAGAATCAACATAAATTACATTTCCTTTAATTGCATTTTCCTCCACAATCGGTTTTAATTGTATTAGTTGATTTATCGTATTCCTTTCTATTCCTATACTTTCTAGGGTGTCTCCCTGAATAATACGATGAGCTACTTTTATAAAAATATCCTGCGTGGGAAAGGTAAAATAATTAGAATCTTGATAGATCGTAATTTCAATAATTTTTTCGGGTTTTTCGTCGAAAATTAAAGAGAATATACCATTGTCGGCCCCAATAAAATAATATCCTTGATAGCAAATCAATACATGGGGCGTTTCTATGGAAGCTTCGCTATTTACACCTATAATATGGATTGTTCCTTTGGGAAAGCTTTTATAACAGTTTTTTATTACAAAAGACGCCGGCTCAATATCGAAATGATTTATTTTATGAGATATGTCAACAATAGTAACATTGGGCATTAAAGATAAAATACTCCCTTTAACGGTGCCAATATAATAGTCTTTTTCTCCCCAGTCTGTTGTTAATGTAATAATTGCCATTGTTGATAGAATGCAATTAAATAATAAAAAATGTGTTAACTTTGTTTATCAAAAGTAGTAAATATCTTTTAACAAATAGGATGGAATAAAAAAATCTTTTACACGTGTTTTTGTTAAGAAACAAATGAGTTTTCGAATAGAATAATGTTCCCAAATAATATTTGGAAAGCATAACACAAAGAAAGGCTTATAGGTAGTGTTACATATATAAATAAATAACAATAAATGACAGAAAAAACAATTATTCTGGAAGCAATTGATCCGGTTGAAATTTTTGGTGTGAATGAAAAAAATCTAGAACTTATTAGATCATTTTTTCCTAAAATTAAAATTATTGCTCGGGGTGATATGATAAAGATGATAGGCGATAAGAGTGAGCTGGAGCAGCTAGAAGAACGATTATTCGTATTAATAAAACATTATGAAAAGTTTGGTAAAATAACCGAAAAAGATATTTCTTATATTGTGGACCCGACTCAAACGTATAATGGGGTTATACAGGAGAAGGATGTGTTGGTTCACGGTAAAAATGGCGTTCCTATAAAAGCGCGTACGGTTAATCAACAAAAAATGGTTGAAAGCTACGAAAAGAACGATATGATTTTTGCTATTGGCCCGGCAGGGACAGGCAAAACCTATACATCGGTGGCATTAGCAGTTAGGGCATTAAAAAATAAAGAAGTCAAACGAATTATTTTAACTCGTCCGGCAGTAGAGGCAGGCGAAAATCTTGGCTTTTTACCCGGCGACTTAAAAGATAAGCTCGATCCCTATTTACAGCCATTATATGATGCATTAAGGGATATGCTGCCCCCTCAAAAACTCTATACGTATATGGAAGATGGAACCATAGAAGTAGCTCCATTGGCTTTTATGCGAGGACGAACACTTGAAAATGCGTTTGCTATTTTAGATGAAGCGCAAAATGCCACAGAACCTCAAATGAAAATGTTTTTAACTCGTATGGGCAGAAACTCGAAATTTATAATTACCGGAGATGTTACTCAAATAGACCTTCCCCGAAATCAGTCTTCGGGTTTAATCCATTCTATTCATATCCTAAAAAATACCGAAGGAATCGATTTTATTATGCTCGACAAACGCGATATTGTTCGTCATAAATTGGTTAATAAAATTGTAGAAGCATACGAATTAGATAAAAAGAATACAAAGTAGCCATTTTTTATAGAATTAATTTTTTATTTGTCTTTTTAGATTATTTTTGCGTTAAATTTAAAAGCAATAAAAATGGCCAATGCAATTGTTGAAACCCGATTTCAATTTCCCGGACAAAAAAGTTTTTATAAAGGGAAAGTGCGTGATGTATACAATATAAACGATCAGTTATTAGTAATGATTGTTTCCGACCGAATATCGGCATTCGATGTTGTTTTACCCAAAGGGATTCCTTACAAAGGACAAGTATTAAATCAAATTGCAGCTAAGTTTTTGGATGCAACAGCCGATATTGTACCTAACTGGAAAATTGCCTCTCCAGATCCAATGGTAACGGTGGGTATTAAATGCGAAACATTTCCGGTAGAGATGATTATTAGAGGGTATTTAACCGGAAGTTCTTGGAGAGATTATAAAAATGGAGCCCGTGAAATATGCGGAGTTCCTATTCCCGATGGAATGAAAGAACATCAAAAATTTGCGAAACCAATTATAACGCCTACTACTAAAGCAGAGCAAGGTCGACATGATGAAAATATTTCGAGAGAAGAAATTATTAGTTCCGGACTGGTTTCAGAAAAAGATTATTTGTTATTAGAAAAATATGCGCTAGCCCTTTTTGAAAGAGGAAGTCAGATTGCGAATAAAATGGGACTTATCCTGGTTGATACAAAATACGAATTTGGGAAAAAAGACGGACAAATCTATTTAATAGATGAAATACATACTCCCGATTCATCTCGCTATTTTTATTTGGAAGGATATGAAGAACGTCAGGCTAAAGGAGAGAATCAAAAACAACTTTCTAAAGAATTTGTTCGCGAATGGTTAATGGCAAATGGATTTAAAGGTGAAAAAGGACAAAAAATGCCAGAATTAACGGATGATTTCGTTAATCAAATATCGGATAGGTATATTGAACTATACGAAAATATAACAGGAGAGAAGTTTGAAAGATATAATGTTTCGAATGTAACAGAAAGAGTAGAGAAAAATATTCTACAATTTTTAAAATCGCATTAACTCTTCGTATAAAAGTCGGGTAGGTAATCCCATTACATTAAAATAGGAACCTTCAATTTTTTCGATGGCGGTGTATCCAATCCATTCTTGTGCACCGTAAGCTCCTGCTTTATCGTAAGGTTGGTATTTGGAAATATAATAATCTATTTCTTGGGGTGTTAATGTTCTAAAATAAACCTTTGTTAGTGCATAAAACGATTTTGTTTTATTTTTTGTTTTCAAGCAAACACCGGTAATTACTTCGTGCATGTTGCCAGACAATTGGTTTAAGATAGAGACCGCATCGGCGTAATCTTTCGGTTTATTCAAGAGTGTGTTATTAATCCAAACAATAGTATCGGCGGTAATTACCAGCGTTTTTTCATCTATCTCTGTTTCATAAGCAGCGGCTTTTAATTCAGCAAGGTATAGTGCTATTTCTTCCTTTTTTAAATGAGGCGGAAATTCTTCCGCAACTTCTTTAACGTTAATAATAAAAGGAATATCAAGCCCTTTTAATAATTGTTCTCTTCGGGGCGATTTCGACGCAAGAATTATTTGATACGGATGGAGTTTTTCGTGAAGCATTTAAAATATTAATATCATAGATAAAACACCCGCTAGCATTATAAATTTTGTTATTTTACTTAGTATGCTGAAATCATTTTTATTTTTTGCGATAAAAGTTAAATAAGCTAAATAAATAAACGGGATAATTAAAGCAAAAATGATATACCAAAATAAAATTAGCATATCGGGCATCATGTATGTTTTATATAAAAAGTATCCTAGCGGAATTATAGAGAGGATAATAAATGAATAAAGAAATAGTTTGGTTTTTGGAATCCCAATAACAATAGGGATGGTGGCACAACCAATTTTTTCATCTCCCTCTATATCCTCTATGTCTTTAATAATTTCGCGAATAATAGAAACAACAAACGCAAAGGTTGCAAAAGTCCATAAGAATAAACGAATGCTTTCTCGAGTAGTATAATTGAGTAATTGCCCCGAGGAATTTACGGCATAAATATCGAAAACCCAAACAATGAGAATAGTCATGGCGGAGGAGAAAGCGACTAATATGTTGCCGATTAAAAAATAAGATTTAAATTTTACAGAGTACATCCATAATAATGTAATCATAATGATTTGTATAAAGAGCAGTTTGAACGAACCTGTTTTATAACAAACGTAGGCAGCAATAATAACGGCTATTATATTTAATATTTGATGGAGTAACATAGCTATTCTCCTGGAAATATACTTCCCGACAATTATTTTATGTGGATGGTTAATTCTGTCAGTTCGAATATCAAAATAATCATTAATGGCATATCCTGCAGCAGCTATTAATACCGTAGATAATACAAGTAATGCAAAATTGATATCATTTAATATAGGAAGCACCGCATTATTTTGCAGAATAGGAAGAAGAATGAAATAACGGAATAAGTATTGTGTTAATACTATAATTAATAGGTTTTGAATTCGAAATAGTTTTAAATAATGAAGCATCTCTTGATTTTTTTTCAAATATACAAAATCATATTTAATTTATAAGACTACCAAATAAAAGCATCTTCTTGATTAAACCATTTTCCTTGAACTTTCATTACTTGTTCAATGATGTCGCGGGCACATCCCTCTCCTCCAATATAATTGGAAATATATAAAGATATTGCTTTTATTTCTTCGCATGCATTTGCCGGACAAGTAGGAACTCCTACTTTTTTCATTACCGGATAGTCAGGAATATCATCGCCCATATAGAGGATTTCTTCTGGGCTTAAATTATTTTTAGCAACATATTCGTTATAGGTGCTAACTTTATCGCAAATACCTAAAAAAACGTCTTTCACATTTAGTGCGTCAAATCGTTTAGTTATTACTTCCGATCTACCTCCGGATAATATAACAATACGATACCCCTTTTTTATTGCATATTGCATCGCATATCCATCTCTTACATTGGCGGTTCTCATGGCTTCTCCGTCATTCGTTAAAATAACTTTCCCGTCAGTCATAACGCCATCGTAGTCAAAAATAAAAGTAGTAATATGTTTTAGTTTTTCTTTATAGTTTTTCATTTTCGTTATCCTTCTGAAAATATTTCTTAATAATTGATTTGCTTAATAAGGAATAAATATTTTTTTGCTCTTTGTTTGTTAATAATTTTTTATGCGATTGAATAACCTTTAAATCATTTCTACGGGCAGGACCTGTTTGAGCCTCAAAAGGCCCTGTTTCAATTGCTTTTTCTGCTGTTTCTTTTATTAATGGATGCAACAGGTTAAAAGGAATTTCGGCATTTTTTAAAATGTCTTCTGCAATACTATACAAGTGGTTGGTATAATTACAAGCAAATACAGCCGCTAAATGAAGTATTTTTCTTTTTTCCGAATCAACAATACGTACATTTTCTGTAAATAAATGAGCTAAATCGCTTAATATTTCTTGATTTTTTTTGGAATTGGCTTCAATACAAATAGGAATCGCATTTGTATTTATTTTTCTTTTAATTGTTAATGTTTGCAGCGGGTAAAATATACCATAGTTCTCCGAACATTTTTTCAAAAGATTCATTGTATGAAGCCCTGAGGTATGTACAATTAATTTTTTTTTAAGTTTAATTTTTTTAAGTATTTCAGGTAAAACCTGATCTTTAACGGCAACTATATATAATTCACTGTTTAAGTTTAACTCATTAATATTCGTTGTATAAGAACAACCGATTTTGTTTGCTAATTTTTTGGCAGAATATTCACTTCTACTATATATCTGATCAATTGTTTTCCCCGATTGTTGAAATGCAGTTGCAAGGTGTGTGGCAACATTTCCGGCTCCTATGAAAACAATATGCTGAATAGAATTCATTTTTAAACTGATTTAATTTAAATGGTTTTTACATTTTTTTTAATCCGCTTAATAATACTTAAAAATAATCCAATAAAAACAATAATAGATCCAATCCAGATTATGTTTATATATGGAAAAGTAATAGAGCGAAAAATAATGTAATCATCTTTTATTTGATAAATGCCTAATAAAAAAGTATCTTTTTGATTGCTTACGCCTTCCATTCTTATTTTATAGGGAGTAGCCGGAATTAGAGCGTCAATATATTCAATATCGCCATTGTTGAGTTTAAATGTGGCTGTAATTGGAACGTTTTTATTGTTATAAACAACATCCATATTCACGTTTATTTGAATATGATTGGTGTCTAATTTATTATTAACCTTATTAATCTTAAATGATTTTGGAATAATTAAAAGTGACTGATAGATAAGAGTATCGCCTTTTTTAACAATTTCTTCTTTTATTTTTTCGTAATCTGTTTTTGAAAGGGTGTCGTTTTTTTCGGCATAAACAATATAATTAAAAATATCTTTATCAATAAAATGTTTTATGCCTGGAATATAAACATTTCCTGCTTCGTGATTTATTAAAGAAGGTTTTGCGGTAAATTGAAAATAATATTGATCTCCTTTTTTTTCAAGAAAATCTATAGGGAAATATAAACGAGTCCCTTCTTTTATAACACCGGTATAGCTTACATAATATTTACCTATTGCTGTAATATCATTTTTTTTTAATAGGGTGTTTTTCCCGGCAAACGGGTTATTTGGTAATTCCGGATGTTCGCTTCCGCTTATTACTTTGTATTGACCCAACGAAATGACGATGCCAAAAATAAATAAGCCAAGCCCAAGATGACTAATGGTAGATGCTATATTAAGAGAAGAGGTGCGAAACCGAAATAATTGATCGAGTGATGAGAAAATAATAAAAAGCGATGCAAAGGCAAGAAGAAAATATACGTTTTTAGTTATACCTGAAAAATAAAATAATAGATATGTAAGCTCTATTGAAAGGATAAGGGGGAATAAAAGTTTTTTAAAAAACGAAAAGAATTTATCTTTTTCATAATTTAAAAAAGCAGAAAGCGATAAAATAATACCGATTATTATGTAAAATGGAATTTGCCATTGATGATAATAAGATATAGGGTCTGCCGGACTACTATAATTAGTCCCGATGATTTTATTTATTAAAGGAATAGAGGTGGTTAAAATAATTTGAAAAGCAGAAAGCACTATTAATATTATCCCAATAAATGTCCAAAATTCTTTGCTAAGTATTTGTTCATTGCCTTTTTTAGGTATTTTTTTAAAGCGAAGAATGAGTAAGAATAAGGGGGTAATAATAAAAACAGAAAGGAAGAACGTGAGTATTTGAGTTTGACCAATTTCATTAAAAGCATGAACCGATGTGTTGCTTAATATACCGCTTCGGGTAAGAAAGGTAGCATATAAAATAAAAATGTATGAAAGAAAGGTGAGTATAAATGCAGGTAAGAGCGATTGTATATTTCTTTTAGCAATAATTACAAAATGTAACGAAGCGATTAATAAAAGCCAAGGAACAAGAGATGCATTTTCTACCGGATCCCAAGCCCAGAAACCACCAAAGGTTAAATCTTGATAAGCCCAAACTCCACCCATTAGAATGCCAACCCCTAAGGTAAGTAGTGAGAATACAATCCAAGGAATAACCGGTTTTAGCCATTCGGTATATTTGTTTTTCCATAGAGCCGCTAATGCAAATGAAAAAGGGACTATAGTGGAAGCATATCCAAGAAAAAGAATAGGAGGGTGTGCTTTCATCCAGAAATTCATTAATAACGGGTTTAAACCGACACCATCTGTTATTAATGCAAGATAATTGGGATTTGCAAAAAAAGGATTTGAACTATTTTCCGATGCCTCGCGAAGTAATAAAAATGGGTCATTCCCAACTTTTATACCCAAAATCTTTATACCCAAAACAGTGGAGGTAAGAATTAATTGAGAAACAGAAAAAGCTGTCATAACAGGCATTTCCCATTTTTTAGAACGATGAAGTAGATAAACTCCTATAAAACCTTGCAGTAAAATCCATAACAAAAAACTCCCTTCTTGTCCTGCCCAAACACTCGATATTAAAAAACCAATCGATAATTCTTTAGCGGAATGTTGCCAAACATAGTTATATTCAAAATAATGATTAATGGTAATATATGTTAAAATTGCCATAGATGCGACAATTCCAATAACATGAAGTCGAAAGAAATGACGTGCATAAAATCGCCAAGAACGAAAATTAATTCGGTTTTCATTACTTGATAACAAATAGCATATTGCCGCTAGGCAGATTGCCAAAAACGAACTCCATATCAAAACCCTTCCTGCAAATCCTATTATAAGATGTTCACCTGAAAATTCCATTTCAATGTTATGAATTATATGCAAACCTAATTAAAAAATACTAAAATAAAAACACTAAATGTTTTTGTAATTAAGATTAAGTAGCAATATGTTATACCAATTGTAAATTTAAAATAGTCCAACGGATATTTTAAATTATACAATGGTAATGCCGATGACATATATGTTATGGTTCATTTATTAGACTATTACATATATGCTTTCGGTATTATTTGGGATGTACTGTAAGAACAGGAATTTTAGACATGCAGATGATTTCATTGTCAATATTTCCTAAAAATTTCTCAAGCAGATTTGTTTCGGGAGTCATAATCATAATAAGGTCACCGTTAATTTCGCGCGCATAATCTAATATATAAGAGGTTAACTTTCGTAATGTTTTATCTCCATAAATTATTTTTGAGGTTGTGTAAATATCACGGTTTTCAATGTATTCTTTAACTTGTTTTAATTGAGATGTTAGTTTCTCTATCACTTCTTTTTCATCTGTTAAAATGATAGAAATTACTCGAATAGTGGAGTTGTAGTATTTTGCTAATTCAATCGCTTTAGAAACTTTTTGTTGTGTTTCTTCTGTAAGATCTAGTGGTAGTACAATCGTCTCGAATTGTTCTCGTATGTTATTCCCATTAAAAGTAAGAATAGGACATGGAGCGTCCCTTATAACTCTGGAGGTGTTAGAGCCAATAAATGATTTTTTGTGCTCAGGGTCAGAGCTATTAGCTGCCATTACAATAAATTTTGCATAAATATCACGTGCAATCATTACTATTTTATCGGGTACTTTTCCTTTTAATAATAACGGATTAACTTTAATCCACGATATTTTTGAAGCACTTTCAGAAATTTGTAATAATCGGGCATTACAACTGTCTTCATAATCAGATTGATGCATTTTAGGATTCCATTTAGAAAATAAGCCTAATCCGATATCCCCTGTAGTATCAGGAATTACATGAAGTAATGTAATTTCTACGTTTAATATTTTTGCTAAGGCATATGCTTGTTCTAATGCTAACAGCGATTGCTCAGAAAAATCGGTAGGAACTAAAATGTTATTGTAATGACCTTTCATTTTAAAAGAATAACCTTACATGAAATAATATCATTATTTTTGATAAAATAATAATTTGCAAAGATATAAATTTAAACAAATCAGATAATGGCTGATGAAAACAAAATTATTTCAGAATCGGAATTAATTTTAAATAAAGATGGAAGTATTTATCATTTAAAACTAAAACCGGAGCATATTTCAAATGATATTTTTCTTGTTGGTGACCCAGATAGAGTTAAACTTATCTCGTCTTTTTTCTCTAAAATAGAAGTACTTATTCAAAATAGAGAATTTATTACATGTACCGGTTTTTATAATGGAAAACGAATAACGGTTATTTCCACCGGCATAGGTACCGACAATATTGATATTGTTATGAATGAACTAGATGCATTAGTAAATATTGATTTGAAATTAAGAAAAAATAAAGATAAAAAAACAAGTTTAAATATTATCCGCCTAGGTACTTCAGGTTCTTTGCAGCCTGATATACCGATCGATAGCATGGTCGTATCGGAATATGCAATTGGCTTAGATGGATTATTAAATTTCTATAAACATAATAATTCCGATTTTGATGAAAAAATGACAGATGCATTTATTGAACATACGCAATGGAATATGAATCATGCGAAACCATATGCCGTTAAAGCTTCCGATAAATTATGTAAAATGCTGGATACAATCTCATTTAAAGAAATAACAGCTACTGCATCTGGTTTTTATGGACCACAAGGCAGATTGTTACGAATAGAACCCGCCGACCTTTTATTGAACGAAAAATTAAGTACCTTTGAATATAATGGGAAAAGAATAGCTAATTTTGAAATGGAAACTTCTGCTATTTATGGATTAGGCTCTATTTTAGGTCATCATACAATTACCGTTTGCACGATTATTGCAAATAGGCTTACAAAACAATTTAGCAAAGATTATCCGACTGCAGTAAAGAAAATGACAGAAAAAGTATTGGAATTAGTTACCGTATAAAGAATAAATCGAAGTATGAAAGATATGAAGAATGACAGTCAGTTAAAAGCACTTATTAGCATGGTCGACGAACCGAATGATGGAATTTATGCGGATATTGTTGCTGAAATAATGGCGTATGGAAAAGATGTCATCCCGATTTTAGAAGAGTCTTGGGAAAATACATTAGAACATCATTCACAAGACCGTATCCTGCAAATTATTCACAAAATTCAATATAACTCAATTATTGAAGAGCTTGCTGAATGGGTTAAAAATGGTTCAAGCGATTTACTAAGTGCCTACTTATTAATAACCCGCTTTCAATATCCTGACATTAAAGCAAACCTCATACTTCCACAAATTGAGCGTATCCGAAATGATATTTGGTTAGAAATGAATGATCAGCTTACAGCCCTTGAAAAAGTGAAAGTGATTAACCATGTTATTTACGATGTGTATGGCTTTATCGGAAATAAAGAAGATTTTCATGCCCCTGAAAATGCGTATTTAAACACAATGCTTCAAACAAAAAATGGAAATCCCCTTTCCTTGGGGATGTTATATTTAATATTAATAGCGCCATTAAATTTGCCTATTTATGGGGTTAATTTCCCCGAACATTTTGTGTTATGTTATACCAACGAAAAGGAAGACGAGCAATTAAGTTTCTTGGAAAAAAATGATATTCTTTTTTATATAAATGCGTTTAGCAAAGGAGCTGTTTTTTCGAAAAAAGAAGCAACTGTTTTTATGAAAGAACATGGAATTGCATCGAATGAGCTTTTTTTTAAGCCTTGTACAAATCTTGATATTATTCGACGTTTAATCAATAATTTAATTTATTCTTATGAGAAATTAGGATCTCAAGAAAAGGTAACGGAATTAAATGTCTTGTTAGAAACAATAAATCATTCAGAATAAATAGTTTAAAAGCGTACTATTAAAAAAACCTTCATAAGAATTGTTTTTAAAATCATATTTTTTTTATTAATTTTGCACCAAACTTAGTAAGTTATGAAAAAAGTATTGGTTCTCATTCTTGTATTGTTCTCTTTCCAATCTATTGCTCAAAATAATGGATTCGGATTTCGTTTAGGAGATTTGAGTGGATTAACATATAAAAAATATATGGGTAGTAAAGCCTTAGAAATAAGCTTAGGTCGTACTCATGTATTTTATGGAAATCATTGGTATAATGAACGATTTGAAGGTTGGTATAAGGATAAAAAGTATTATTACGACGATATGCATTATATTGCATTTGATAAAGGTGTTGGAGCTTTAGGATTACAAGTTCACTATTTATTTCAAAAACCGATAAATGGAACTTCAAGTAGCACAGGCTCTTTAGATTGGTATTTTGGTATTGGAGGACAAATAAATTTTCACTCCTATCGCTATGTGTATGAATATAAAGTTAATGGTTTATGGTATCAATCTCGTGATAGGGTTACAAACATCGATTTAGGTGCTGATGGTGTTATAGGTCTTGAATATAAATTTAGTCAACCTTTTTCCATTTTTATAGATGCAACATTATTTATGGAAATTTTTGATGACCCTTTCTTGCCTTGGGGACAAGGTGGAATCGGAGCTCGATATAATTTCTAATTTAGCGTTTCCTGTATTTATTTAAATATTCCCTTTGTTAATAATTACTTAACAAAATGGGTCATTGTTATCAAAATTAGGGCGATAGTTCCGTTGACTTTCATAGTCTTGTAACCAACCGTTAAATAAGCCTAGTTCTTCCATTTTATTAATAACTGTTTCATATTCGTCTTTATAGATAGACCGCCCTAAAATAGGATGACTTTCAATTGTTTTGGTTGGAAAGTATTGCGACATAAGCGAGATATGAATATCGGGAGAAATTTCTTCTGCAATAAGTCGTATTACTTCTAAACTATTATTTAAATAAGCGGGCAATACTAAATGACGGATAATAACGCCCGAAATGGCTTGCCCTGTTTCATCTAAACGAAGCTTAATTCCTTTTTGTCGTACCATTTCTTTTATTGCTTTTAATGCAATAAAAGGATAATTAGGAGCATCTGATAATTCATGCGCTAAATGGGCATCTGCATATTTAAAATCAGGAAGATATATATCAACAATTCCCTCTAATGTTTTTAATGTTTCAACTGTATCGTATGAATTGGTATTGTAGACAATAATAGGCTTGTCTCGCTTTTCTTGTAATGCACTTATAATGGCTTTCATCTGATAAACGCAATGCGAGGGAGATACAAACCCAAGCATATTAATGCCCTCGTCTAATATGGTATTAATTCTTGAAACAACCTCCTGTAAAGAAAGATTTTTTTTAGTTATATAATTTTTATTATGGCTTATTTGATGGTTCTGACAGTAGATGCATTGCATATTACAATGCGAGAAAAAAACATTACATATTCCTTTTTCTCCACTAATAACAGGTTCTTCTCCTAAATGTTTACTTATAGCAACTATATTGTATTGGTAATCACTTTGGCAATATCCCAAAGGGCCGCTTACTCGGTTAGCATGGCAATTACGTGGACATAGAACACAGTCTTTAAAATCGTTTAAAATATCGTAACTCATGAAAGCATTTTACTACCCGTTACTAAATAAAAAATTTAAATTTCATACAAAAGTAATTATACCAATTGTAAATTTAAAATAGTCCAACGGATATTTTAAATTTTACAATGGTAATACCGATGACATATATGTTATGGTTCATTTATTGGA
>Ga0116184_10002060_pt1 | contig 18093 bp, 14 predicted proteins | sample AD_JPNNA5_MetaG_FD_89886 | JGI IMG/M metagenome (GOLD analysis project Ga0116184, IMG submission 89886) | Active sludge microbial communities of municipal wastewater-treating anaerobic digesters from Japan - AD_JPNNA5_MetaG | ecosystem: Engineered > Bioreactor > Anaerobic > Digestate | place... | reverse complement strand
GACGGCCAAAAAGACGTGGGTCCGTGCCTGATTATTCCTACACACGACTATGCGTTGCCGGGCACGTACACCGTCACCCTGACCGTTACCGACGACGACGGGGCAACGGACACTGTCTCCTACGAGTTGACGGTGGTAGATACCATCCCTGAATAACGATCCTCGGGCAACGTCCTCCCCCAACCGTGGGGGTTCGTGCCCGCGGCTCTTCATCATTTTTATGTCTCTGATAAGGGCACGTCAGCGGATGCGTCCTGCAGGGCGGATAGGCGGCACTCTGTACCATCGTCCGTTCCATCGCCGTCTTCGAAGTCTGGCCGTTCGAGGGGATTCCGGGTATCGGCGGATGGTCGCGGGTGTTCTTGGCTGACAGCAAAGGTTCCTCACCCGAAAATATCCACCGCTGGTTATTATTCATCCGAGGTGCAACTCCGTGTGCCCGCACCCAACTCCCCGGGTCGATTGCAGGGCTCAGGATGCATCTACAGACTTCTCCATGTCCAGCATTCGACAGGCGGACAACGAAAACCCCCGTTAATCCTTCTCGGGCGTGACCATACACCTTGCCGGGCACATGTTCGTATCCCCACAGGAACGGATGTCGTTGTATCCAGTGGTTATCCGTGCCTTCCGGACCGAAGCACCAGGACGCCGTCGAACCCCGTGATCTCTCCGGTCCCGCCCCGGGTCGGCGATAGGTTGACGATGATGAAGTCGTCTCGACCTTCGGGTCCGCTCAGGTGCATCTCGAGCCCTTCGACCGTCCCTCCGGTGACGATCTGCCCGGTGAGTTCCTCGACGATCCCGCCATCCGATCCCGGCAGCAGGTCGATCAGCGATGTTCCGACGAGTGCCGCCGCGCGGCGCCCGGTGAGCCGTTCGAAGAGCGGGGATACGTACGAAAGAACCCCGTCGAGAGAGGCGGAGAAGAGCAGATTCCGTCCCGCCTCGGTGATCTCGGTGAGACGCCGGAACGAACGGAAGAGTGCATCATCGAGACGCCGTCTCTCGGCGAGCGCGTCCTCGAGCCTGCGGAGCTCGGAGATGTCCTCGTAGATCAGGTAGAGGTTCCCGTCGGAGAGTCGCCGTAGATGAAAGACGACCTCTCTGACCTCCCCGGTTCTCGTCCTGACGTGGAGAATGCTGGGTTCGGGAATCGAACCGTCCCTGACGACCGATCTCCAGATCCCGTCCGTATGATCGCGATAATCGGGGTCGGGGTGAGCAAGACCGAACCAGTTCTTCACCGTCCCGCATTCCTCGGCGGAATAGCCGAACGCCTCGACGAACCGGGTGTTCACATACAGAAGTCTGCCCGTGGCATCGGCGATGGCACTCGGAAACGGGGAGAACTCGACGACCTCTCGAAACCGTCGCTCGCGTTCCTGCAGGTCGAGCTCGGCCCGCTTCCTCTCGGTGATCTCCTCGATGATGCATGTTATGCCCGCCGAACCGTCATCGAAGACCGTCGATACCAGCCTCACGAGAAAGTACCGGGCCGCTTCTGCAGGTCCCGCTTCGAGTTCGAGCATGACCTCGCCCTCGGAGCGGGCCTCGAGCATCCGGTTTCTCACGCGCGGGTCCGAGATGATCGGCAGGTCAATCTCGTCGATCGACTGCCCGAGCAGGTCCTCCCGCTTTGAACCGAGGTACTCCAGGAAGCGGTCGTTCACCTGAACGATCCGGTACTGGTGGTTGAGGACCAGGATGAACTCCTTCGCGTAGTTCAGGATGGCGCCGAGCGGAACCCGCTGGGAGAGGAAGTAGACCTTTGCCGGCCCGAACGACCGCATCTCGATCTGGCCCGCGACTGCGAGGATGTCCAGGTACTTCGCCGTCGAGTTCCGGTTCAGGCCAAGTCCGGCAGCGATCTCGGTGACCGTCATCCCCTTCGGGTGATCTTTCAGGAGGGTGCGAACCTCCGCGAGAAGGTTGTGCGAGACGACCCCATTCTCGTGCACCATGATCGTACTCTTGTTGAGCTGTTGGTCTCTGTTGTAATAGTTCTGTTCCTCTGCAGGTACCCCGTTGGGGGGCGCCAACGTTTAATAAGGACGCCGTTGACTGATCCTGACACGGGCCCGTGGTCTAGCGGTCATGACGTCGCCCTTACACGGCGAAGATCACCGGTTCGATCCCGGTCGGGCCCATCTCGGCGCGCTCTTTGTCACCTTCAACTGTTCTTCCCGGTGGACCTGGCAAAGGGTTTCCGGCTACGAGATGATGTTCATGATCGACCGGAACCCCTCTCCGCTCCGGTCAGCACACCGGACGGCGGAGACCCGTCGAAGGTCCACCTCCCTGGTCGTACGGTGCATCATGCAGTAGGCGAGGGCGGGAGATTCCCTCCAGTCTCCACCCTCCAGAAATGCCCGTGAAGAGGCACAGAACCGGCACCGGTCAAGCCCTACCCTGACCCCGGGCCGGCACTCAACGGTTCCGTTCTCCACGGTCAGTTCCCGGTATGCCTTCTCATTCATACCATTCACCACGATACCCTTCGCGCTCGAGGCTCCGGCTGGCCACCCTCCGCCAGTCGGGGTCGTCGATCTGTACCGGTGCGAGGGTGCTCCAGCAGGCCGCCAGTCGTTCGTCATCGGTCAGCAGGGAACCTCGCCCGACCAGGCGTCCCCGTTCCCTTCCATCGCCGTCGTAAATCCGGAGGCGGGCGCACCGGAACTCCCGGCAGACCCGGGGTCGGGAGGAGTAACAGGCGCAGGCGCTCACGCCGGGGGAACGCCAGACGAGGAAGGGGCATCCTTCGTTCCCGGGCACGGACTCCCTCCAGTCCTCCTCCACGACAGCCCGAAACCGCTCGCCATGCACGCCCTCCCGACAGTCATAGTGCCGTCCCGTCACCCGGCGTTCGATCGAGATCGTGCGCCCGATGCTGGTGCAGCAGCGCCCGCAGTCTCTGCACCGGAACAGGTTCTCCATCGATCACTGTGCGGTGGAATACCCTTTCAAGGTTCGCCACTGAGACCGGGAGAAATGGCTTAACCGGCGACTCCCTATGATCGGTTGATGGCGGTTCCCGCGATCCAGGCGGAGGGACTCGTGAAGAGGTTCGGCGATCTCGTCGCGGTTGACGGTTGCTCGTTCGTTGTCCGGGAGGGCGAGGTCTTCGGTTTTCTCGGGCCGAACGGCGCGGGCAAGACCTCGACCATGCGGATGATCGCATGCGTCTCCCCGAAGAGTGGCGGGAGGCTCAGGGTCTTCGGACTCGATGTCGACCGCTACCCGCGCGAGATCAAGGCGCAGATCGGAGTCGTCTCCCAGGAGAACAATCTCGACCCGGACCTCTCCGTCTTCGACAACCTGGTCGTCTTCGCGCGGTTCTTCGAGATCGATCGGACCGAGGCTGCCCGTCGGGCAGAGGAGCTGATCGATTTCTTCAGCCTTCGGGAGAAGCGGGACACGCCGATAGAGTACCTCTCCGGGGGAATGAAACGACGACTCACGATCGCGCGTGCCCTGATCAACCGTCCCCGCCTCGTCATCCTCGACGAGCCGACCACGGGGCTCGATCCCCAGGCACGGTCTCTCATCTGGGAACGGCTCAGGGCTCTTCGCGACCGGGGTTCCACGGTTCTCCTCTCAACCCATTACCTGGAGGAGGCAGAACGGTTCTGCGACCGGCTCGTGATCATGGACCGGGGGAAGATCCTGGTGGAGGGACGTCCGGACGAGATCGTCAGCGCTCGTATGAACCGGTTCGTGGTTGAGACGACGGCGACTCCTGAGGTGATCGCGTTACTGGAACGGGAAGGGATCGGGTACGAACGGTTCGGGGATCTCGTTCACATCACGGTCGACGCGGCAGAACCCCTGGTACAGCGTCTCGTCTCGGAATGCAGCCCGGCCCGCCTCCATGTCCGCTCCGCCACGCTCGAGGATGTCTTCCTGCGTCTTACCGGAAGGGGGCTAAAGGATTGACGGACGGGTGGGTATCGTGGCGGGTCCGGCACGTCTGGGAACGTAACTTTCATGTCTTCGTCAGGACCTGGAAGGTCAGTTTTCTTCCTCCGCTCTTCGATTCGCTCTTCTTTCTCGTGGCGCTCGGGTATGGTCTCGGCCAATTCGTCCCGGCGATCGACGGCGTCGAATACGCCCGCTTTGTCGCCCCTGCGGTTGTTGCGATCGGGATCATGAACGCCAGTTATTACGAGACCACCTATGGGTCATTCGTCAGGATGTACTACCAGAAGACCTTCGACGCGCTCATCGCCACGCCGGTAACGATCGAGGAGGTGATCGTCGGGGAGATCCTCTGGGGTGCGACGAAGTCCGTCATCTATACCGCCCTGATCCTTCCTCTGCTCGCGGTCTTGGGTGTGATCAGCCTGCCCGGCTCGCTCCTCCTCCTCGTGCTCGCCCTGCCGGGCGGTCTACTGTTCGGCGGGATTGGACTCTGTTTCACAGCCCGGACTCCCTCCATTGACACCCTCAGCTATCCCCAGTTCCTGTTTATCACACCGATGATGGTGATCTCGGGGACGTTCTTCCCGATCGAGAGTCTGCCCGTGCAGATCCAATGGGTGGCCTTCGCCCTCATGCCACTTGCCCACCTCGTCTCTCTCTCGAGAGCACTCACCCTGGCCGTTCCTGCCCCGATGGGGCTCGTAAACCTTCTCTGGCTCACGGTCGTGACGGCAGGCGTGATGGTGGTCGCCGTCCGGCAGATGCGCCGCAGGCTCGTCGTCTAGCGCCAACGAACGGCGAGCGTAACCGCGACGATCGCAAGAATGGCGACAATGGCTGCCGGACCGCTGGCTGATGTCGGGGTCGGGCGGCTCGTCCCCTCCCCCTTCAGGGGCAGACTGTCCATATTGCCCTCGTAAATCACGAAGGGACTGTCGCAGAATCCGTCACCGTTCGCATCGGGGGTCAGGTCGGAGAAACCACCACCCCCGGGTTCCCCCCAGTAGTTGCCGCCCTTCTCCGGTCATCCGGCGATATTCGGACCGGCCGAGCGGGGGAATGACCAGGTATTCCGGTCGAGTTCCTCGACGTGGGTGTTATTGGTGTTGAAGAAGAGGTTATCGGCGATCAGGTTCTCCTTGGTCAGGTAGCAGTCGATCCCGAAGGCACCGTTTTCCCGGACCGTGTTTCCGGTGAGGTGGTTCCTGTCGGAGGCGATCAGCATCAGGCCGTTCTGGCGGTTCCTGACGACCGTGTTTTGCTCCACGACATTGTCATGGCTGACATCCGAGAGGACGATCCCTGATCCTTCGTTCTGTTCCACCCGACAACTGCGGATCGTCGAGTTGGAGACGGCGAAGAGGTAGAGCCCGTGTTCCCGGTTTCCGACTGAGGTCACGTTCTCCAGGACCAGGTGCGAGGCGCCGAGTGCGTGAACCCCGTATGTCCAGTCCTTCACGGTGAGGTTCCGCACAACGACGTCTGCGGGTCCTGTGCCCCGTTCGGTTCGGATGAGGATCCCCGGGATGTCACGGGCGCTGGTTCCGGCAAGCACATGCCCTCCCCCCTCGAGCACGACGTTCGAGGCAATGATCTCGATGGCTGCATCCCGGTCAGCACCCACAACATCGGAGGTGAGCTGGTAGGTACCCGGAGCGGTGATGACGGTGGGTCCATCGATCATGGTCGCTGCGGCGAACGGGATCAGGGTGAAAAGAACGAGAACCAGAGAGAGGAGCGTGCGGATCATGCTCCTTTCGCTCTGTCATTCCTCCTACATACGTTTTTTGCAGGGGAGGGTGGATCGGAGGCGTGATCGGACCGCACTGCCCGGCGTTTTCGCTGGGCCGTCCCGTACCCGGTGATGACCTGGAGATGTGTCCCGAACGCGGCGTCGAGGTCGGGATCTCCCGTGTCGATATGGAGTTCCGGGGTCCGCGCGAGCTTGCCCGGTGTTCCGAGGAGGATCACGTGTTCCGGTCCGACCCGTCGAAGGACTGCGGGCGAGCAGACCTGGGTTCCCCGTCCGAGGACAAAACCCTGTGCTCCGATCACGGAGAGGACGAGCCTTGCCTCGCCTGCTGAACCGAGGAGATCCAGGATCCCGCGCTCGTCCAGGTCAGCCCCGACGAGCCGACCGTCCTGCACCGCGTCGAACCCGAGCAGTGTTCCCTCAAGTCCCAGATGACCTGCGACCGCGGCGGTGGTGGTTCCGGGTCCGAGGATATAAAGGAGACCGGGGCGCATTGCGTCGGCGATGAACGCTCCGATCGCCGTGCGGGCCCGCTCCTCCTCCACCTCCTCGAAGACCTGTTTCGATGCCTGGACGAGCCCGGGTGCCGCAGGGGTCCGCACCACTGCGTGCAAAACGGTCCGAAACTCATTTGATCGGTAGGCCTCCTCGTCGACGTCGACCACCTCCCCATCGATGCAACGGAGCGGCCCCGACACGGGGATGACCGCTCCGACCGCCGTCGGGTCGACCGCGAAGACCGAGGAGAACATCTTGACTCCCGCTGGTATCCCGAGTACGGGGACGGCCCCGCCGACCGCGTCGGCGACGTCGCGGGCGGTCCCGTCCCCCCCGCAGAAGAGAAGCAGGTCGATACCCCTGTCGAGAAAGGCCCGGCAGGCCTCCCGGGTATCACGGGCGGTTGAGGGGTCCGATGGGTGATACACGACCGATGAGCCGGTGATTGCCGCATCCCGCAGCACCGTCTCGCCCATCTCGCCCGCTGCTGTCAGGAAACGGAGATCCCGCCCGGCGAGGGGACGGAGTGCCTCGAGGGCCCGTCCCCGGGCTGACGGTTCAGCCCCGAGGGATCGTGCACGCTCAACGAGACCGTCGGTCCCCTTGAGCCCCACGCGTCCCCCCATGCCGGCGATCGGGTTGACCAAGAATCCGATCCTCTCGATCCCCTGCACGTTCAGCCGACCTTCGGCAGGCGGGAGAGCGCGTCCCGAATCAGTTCTTCGGGATAGTCGTAGTCGGGAAGACGCCCGGCATAGAATGCGTCGTACGCGGCAAGGTCGAAGTGCCCGTGTCCCGTGTTGTTGAACAGGATCGTCTTTGCCTCACCGGTCCTGCGGCACTCGAGGGCGATATCGATCGTCGTCCGGATCGCGTGTGCGGACTCCGGGGCGGGGATCATCCCCTCGGTCCGCGCGAAGGTCTGTGCCGCCTCGAAGACATCGTTCTGGTAGACCGAGACCGCTCGTGCCGTTCCATCCCTGACCAGCCGCGAAACGATCGGTGAGTCCCCGTGGTACCGGAGCCCCCCGGCGTGAATGGCTGGCGGGACGAAGTCGTGACCCAGGGTGAACATCTTCAGAATCGGTGTAAGCCCTGCTTCATCACCGTAGTCGTAGGCATAGAGACCCTTCGTAAGGGTCGGACAGGCAGCCGGTTCAACGGCCACGATGTCGATATCAGGCCTCTTCCCGGTGAGCTTGTCCCCGGCGAAGGGAAACGCGATCCCCCCGAAGTTGGAGCCCCCGCCGACACAGGCGACCACGACGTCCGGGTACTCATCCACCGACGCCAGCTGCTCCCGCGCCTCGAGACCGACCACGGTCTGGTGGAGGCAGACGTGGTTCAACACCGAACCGAGTGCATAGTTGGTGTTCGCATGGGTCGCCGCATCCTCGACCGCCTCGGAGATGGCGATTCCAAGGCTCCCTGAGGTCTCGGGATCCTTCTCAAGAACGGACCGCCCACAGGCGGTCAGGCTGGACGGACTGGCATGGCACTCGGCACCCCAGACCTGCATCATCATCTTGCGGTACGGTTTCTGGTCATAGGATGCCCGTACCATGTAGACCGTGCAGTCCATGTCGAAATGGCAGGTGGCAAAGGCGATCGCGGAACCCCACTGCCCCGCTCCCGTCTCTGTCGCGATCCGTTCGATCCCCTCTTCCCGGTTGTAGTATGCCTGTGGCACCGCGGTGTTGGGCTTGTGACTGCCAGCCGGACTCACCCCTTCGTACTTGTAGTAGATGCGGGCGGGTGTCCCGAGGAACTGTTCGAGCCGTCGGGCTCGATAGAGCGGGCTCGGGCGCCAGAGGCGCAGGATCTCGATCACCTCCTCGGGGATGTCGATATACCGTTTCATCGACATCTCCTGCCGGATCAGCTCCATGGGGAAGATCGATGCGAAATCTCCCGGGGTGGCCGGTGCAAAGGTCTTGGGGTTGAGCGGGGGATCGAGAGGTGTGGGCAGGTCCGCCTGGATATTGTACCACCTGCGAGGCATCTCGTCCTCATCGAGGAGGATCTTCGTCTGCATGTGCAGAGATAGTTCTGTACATACATATACATTGCTGTCCAGAATTGGTTTTCCAAGGGGGGATCCCCCCTGCCGATCAACGCCGTTCGGGAAGTTCGTCCGCCCTCTTCACGACGAGGCGCGTTCCGCCCTGTAGCAGTACGGGGGCGTAGAAGAGGGTCGATCCATGCCCGTCGAACGAGAGTGGGACGAATCCCACGCGGCGCGCCCACCGTCGGATCGAGTCCGGGATCGGCATGGTCGGGATCGCGGATGGGGGTATGACCGAAAGGAGGTCCACCTCGATACGACCCTGACGCGCCTGTTCGGCCCTTTCCAGTGTCCGCAGTGCTGCTTTGAGGGCCTGCACCTCGCCACGCTCGGGATCGAAGGTGCGGACCCGTTCGAGCGCGCTCTGGACGGCGGGAGAGAGCGTCTCCCGGGGTGGGACCCGCCGGGCAGGTACGCGTGGCGGTGCCGTCACGAGTCGCGGCTCCTCGGACCGTCCCGGGGAGCGAAGCGCCCACCAGATACCACCGCCGGCGACGATGAAGACGACGGCGAGTGCCGCAAGGAAGAAGGGCAACCACCAGGGCGTCTCCCCGGTGACGGGGGGAAGAGGGGCATCCGTCGTCGCGGCAGGACCGGAAACGGTCGTGGATGCAGGTGGCAGCAGGGTGGTGTTGGCGGGAGTCGGCGTCGAAACGGGTGTGACCGGGATCGCGGTCGAAGGTGCCGGCACCGTGGTCCCCGACCCTGGCGTGGTGACCACCCGTGTGGGGTGCAGTACCAGCCTGAGCTGGACGGTCGCCGAGACCTGTCGACCGACAGCTCCGTTCGGGTCGGGGCTTGCCGTGCCGTGCTCGTGGTCCAGGAGTGCCTCTGCCCAGATCGCGTACTCACCCGCCGGGTAGGCGGGGTCGCCCGTGTTCCACGCCGCTCCCGTGGTCCCCCTGACGATGTGGGGTGTCTGGACCACCATGATCCGTTCGAGGCTCTGGCGGACCCCGTCGTCTCCCACGAGCGTGGCGCTGATCCGTCCGGACGGGTCCTGAACCCTGATCGCCACCGGTGCGCCGGTTCCCCGTGTTCGGAAGGCAGAGAGTTCCCCGGAGACCTCCAGGTTGAACGAGCGCCCCTTCGCGATCGTCCCTCCGGTGACATAGCCACCCGTTGCCGTGTCGACGAGCCTGAGGGAGAGTGCCGGCTCTTCAACGAGCAGTGCGAACTCCCTGTCCCTGTCCAGGTTGAACCATCGTCCCGTCCGTGCGTCGTGCGGAATGGTAACCCGACGCGGGTCTTCGATCCGGAGCGTCGCCGCCGGCATTCCTTCCGGGGACTGCGTGACGAACCACCCGAGGGTGTCTCCGGATCCAACACCTGTCGCCGTGATGTCGAGGCCCCGTTCCCCAGAGTAGACGGTCGCACCCGGGCTCCTGATCACGTTGGGGGCGATCGGACCGGGTGTAGCCCGCGTGCGGGTCACGGTCGGGACGACTGTCGGCGTCGGCGCACCTGACCCCGGCAGAAATGGCCGAAGTGCCGCGTACCAGCGGGCCGCAATCTTCTTCTCACCGCTCTCTGCAGGATGGATCCCCGTCGGTGGCTGGTTGTCGGCCACACCGTCGTACCCCGAGTACATGTCCACGATCACGACCGGTGAGTCCGGGGTCGACAGGCGCGTTGCTACGCCGGGGATCGCGGCGTTCAGGGCATTCAGGTTCGGACGCGGGATCGATGTCGGCGGGATCTGGGCAAGCAGTATCACTGCGTGCGGGTTGTCGTTTCGAAGCTCCGCAATGATACCCTCGAGGTTCCGGATGGTCTCCTCCGTGGGCACGTTGTTCAGGACATCGTTCGTTCCGAGCATCACGAGCGCCACGTCGAAATCGTACTGTGCGAGCCACAGCGATAGTCTTCCCTGCCTGGGGTCTGCGGAGACACCATTGAGGATCCCGGCGGTCATGTATCCACCATGCCCCTCGTTATCCTGGTCAAAGGAATAGGCAAAGTTCGGGGCAGTCCAGGAGCCCACGAAGTCCACGTCAAGGTCGCTGATCTGCTGCCAGAGCCAGTACCGGTAGGTCGGGTGATTTGCCTCCTGTGGAGTCTGGGTCGATCCCTTGGTCAGGGAGTCACCGAGCGGCAGTACCCGGATCGTGGCGTCGGCAGTGCCGGCGACGAGCAGCAGGAGGAACACGAGGAGGATGGCACGTCGCATCAGTCGATCCGGTACGGTGCGCACCCCTGCTTCATGAAGGTATGGTATCATTGCGTAGATACATCCCGTTTGGGAGAGAAGATCTCCCGATGAAGACCTGTCGGGAGATTCGGGCCGTACTCTTCGACCTCGACAATACGCTGGTACGGTTCATCGATGCCCAGCGGGCTGCCTGTGCATCAGTGATCGAACTCGCCGGCGCCGGTTCTGTCGAGGACCTCTTCGGATATTTCCTGAGGCCGGTTTACAATTTCGAGAGCCATCAACACATCCGGGAGTATCTCTCCGCGATCGCCTCGCCCTGCGATCCAGCGATGGCCTGCGCGCGTTACGAGGACGCGAAGCTCGCCGCGCTCGAGCCATATGTCGGTGCATGCTCCACGCTGGAACGGCTCCACAGGGCGGGAATTCCGATGGCAGTCGTCACCGACGCGGATGATGCTCATGCTGCCTCCCGCCTCGCGCGCGCCGGTCTTGATCATCTGTTCGAGGTGGTGGTGACACCTGAAACGACAGGAGAGCGAAAACCATCGGTACGCAACTTCATCCACGCCCTCGATCACCTCGGAGTCGACCCGATTGAGGCGGTGATGGTCGGAGACTCGCTCAGGCGTGATATCGAACCAGCAAAGAGGTTGGGAATACTCTCCGTCCATGCCGCCTACGGGGACTGGAACCCGGGATACTCCTGCCTGCCCGACCACCGTCTTGAAGAGGTCTCGGGACTCGTCGAGATTGTACTGGACTGAACAGATCGCCCTTGTACGATGACCGCCCCACTTCCCTTGCTGATCCCTGCGCTTTCAGGATCCGGACAGGTACGGCTCCGTGCGAGTGACGGTGACCCGACCGGGGATTCGTGCCGAACCGGGGGAACACCATGGGGGTCTGTTCCTGATGCATCAGGCCATACCCCCTGAGCGACTGGAACGGCTCCTGCTGGAGGCAGGGCTGAATCCCGACAGGCCGCTCCGGACGGATGGGGGACGGCAGTACCGGACCTGGCAGAGGGGCGGGGAGCCGGTCATCATGGTGGCGGAGGACGGAGACGCCGGCGATGCCGTGCAGCTCCACCGTCTCGCCTGGACGTTCGGCTGCCGGTGGGCCCTCGTTGCCCTGGAGATCGACCGGATCGGTCTGATCGGCACCACCTCCCCCCCGTCAGCCCAGGCGCCACCCCGTCTCCGGGTGATCGACGCCCCGCGTCTTCGCACAATCCTGGCGGGTATCCAGCCCTGTTCCAACCCGGGCATCGTCGACGTCCTCGTTGAGAGGATGGGAGAATGGCGGCGACGGAACCTTTGGCGGGCACTCTCGGATCGAACGGACTGGAATGAGGAGGAACTCTTGCTCTCCGTCGAGATGCCGATCCTCGACCTCCTGACAGGAGAGAGGTCCGGATCGCGAGCCGGTTACCAGATGGACGCCGAGCTGGCGTCCGCCGGTGTCGACCCCGCCCTGATCCCACCGGGACTGCTCGCCCTCGCCTGGGACCGTCATCTCTCCTGGCGTCTCCGGTTCCGTGGAGGCGAACCCACTCTCGTTCCTTCGGCCCTCGCACCGTCGGGGCAGTCGCGCGCTCTCCTCTGGGAGTTCGCCCGTTGGGCGGGCGAGGAGTCAGGAGACGCCCACAGTGTGCTGGTGCCCGGGTGCGGCGCCGGCCGACTCCTCCTCCACGTTGCCCGATGGGAACGGGCCAAAAAGATCCGGCTCTACGCGGTCGATCCGGACCCACGAGCCACCCTCTTTGCCGCCCGACTCGTCGAACGGGTGAGCGGGGGGCCCCTCTCCTTGAGCGTGCGAACGGCAAACCCGCTCGTCGAACAAGACCTCTTCGACGGCCCGCTGGGGCAACTCGTTCCCGGTGAAGCCAGGTCGCGTCTTCGGCCCATCGACTGGGAGAACATCTTTGATGGAACGAGAGAGTTCGACCGCATCCTGATCGGGGATCCCACCCTCACGATGACCCGCCGGCAGGAGGTCCGCCGGTACCTCGAGGAGAGATACCGTTCTGCAGCGAGCGACACGGACCGTGCCCTGCTCCTTGCAGAAGCCGGAGCAGCCCGTCTGAGTCCGGGGGGACGGGTCCTGGTCCTCTATCCCAGCTCCATCCTGCGGTCTGAACGGGCCTTATTGCTGCGGCGATGGCTCGCTCCCCGCACGGAGTCCTATCGCATCTCCTCCTTCGACCCGGAGGCAATCGCCCTGAAGGTCGCTCCTGACCCGATCGATGAGCCGATCGTAATGGGGCGCCTGGACGGTGATCCCTCCGATGTGCGTGCGTATCCAAGGAGCATCCTGCAGGCGAACGGGTGGTCGTTCCCTGACATCCGCACGATGGAAAGGCGGCGCTGGGTGGTACCGACCGGGTGTACTCCACTCGGCGAGGCGCTGGTGGGCGGGATACGACCCGCGGAGCCGTTCGTGTGCAACCCGTCCCTCCTGGTGGGCAGGGACGTCCGTCGCCGTCTCGTGAGGGCGGACCGGCGGGCCGCCAGGAACATCCGCCCCTTTTTCCGTGCGTGGGACTTGGTCCGTTATGGCACGGAAAGGGATGCGGTCCTGTTCCTGATCGCGGGCACCCTGCCACCACGGGCGTTTCGGGAGGCGCGAAGACTCGGACTTTCCACGGACGACCTCTGCGGCAGCGTTCCACCACCGTCCGGGCCGAGACTGCTCTTCGAGGATGGTATGAAACGGCCTGTCTTTCTCTTCGATCGGTCCGGAGGGGCACTGACCGCTCCGGGGATCGCAGAGGTGGTCCCCGGAAACCTCTTTCTTCTCGGTCTTCTACACTCCGCGCTCGTCGGGGCGTTCCTTGACGAGCGGTGCCCCGGTGGCGTCACGATCCGGTGCCTCTCCCGCCTCCCGGTCCGTCTCCCCGACCCGTACGACCCCCGTGAGAGCAGTCTGTATCACCGTATCGTCTCCCTTGTGCGTGCCCGGATCGGTCCGGTGACAGGGGTTGAGAGGGATCAGCAAAGGTGCAGGGCGATGGAATCGGGGATTGAGGAGGCGGTGGAGCACCTGTACCACCCATCCCCGGTCCGCCAGGTCGGGGGATGAACGTCCGCTCCCGGCATCTTGATATACGAGGAAAAGCAGATTGAGACCCGATCGCCGATCAGGATGGGATGAGCACCGGTACCAAGCGGATGAAAGGATCGAACGGTCGGGATCGATGGATCACATTCTGCCGGAGTGCTCCTCATTCCCGGTGTGGATCGAGAGATCGGAGCCAGATCGGAGGTTCGGCGGTTGCGATTGCCGGTTCAAGGGATATATGACAGGACATCAGTTCGGTCCTGGTTTGCGGGGCCCCACGTGGTCGGCAGAAGAACAGCCAGCACCATGAGCGACGAGATGGAGGAAGGTGCTCTTCTCCGGGAATCATCCAGGACGGGATCGGTCGCCGTGGATACCGGGGGGCGGATCCTCTCCGCAGATCATCTCTTCTCCCGGTGGGTGGGGACGTCGTCTCACGAGATCGTCGGTGGACTGCTGGAGGATTATGTCTGCCCGATGGATCGTCCATCCCTTCGGGCAGTACTCTCCGCCCTGGGGGGGGAGGGGGCCGTCATGGACGTCCGGTTCTGCTTTTCCGGGCAGGAGAGTGTTCCGGTAAGAATCGTCGTCAGCGCGGGCAGCAGGGATGATTCTCTTCTTGTAAAGATACATGGAGGCGACTCCGTCACCCGGGAACGCCCTGAACCGGGAGAGGACCGTTTCAGGCTTGCGCAAGCGATCCTGGCACAGGTTGACAGCCCTGTCGTGGTCCTTGATGCTGATGGACGTGTTCTCATGAGCAACCCGCCTGCGCAGGCGCTTGCCGACCGGGATCCGGTCGGGCTTGGGTTCCTGGATGTCTTTCCCCTGATACCTGTCCCGGCAGGTGGGAATGACGCCCTGCACCCGATACCCGGGTCCCCTGATCCCGCTGGAAGAACCGGTCCTGTCCCGGTCTCCGGGCTGTACCGGCTGCCTGCCCGCGATGACCGTCAGCTCCGGGTGACGGCCGAAAGGGCATCCGGTCCGGGAGACGCAGGGGGAGCGATCGGGTTTTGGCTGATCCGGCTGGATGATGTCACCGCCCGACCCGCAGATGAGGAACGACTCCTGAGGGCACGGGAAGCGGTTGCCGATTCGAGGAGAGAGCTTCAGCAGTTTGTCTATGCTGCAAGCCACGACCTGCAGGAGCCGCTCCGGATGATCACGAGCTATCTTCAGTTGCTGGAACGGCGATATGCCGGACGCCTCGACGACGAGGGACTCGAATTCATCGGTTTTGCTGTGGACGGGGCCAGCAGAATGCAGGAGCTGATCAATGCACTGCTCATCTATTCCCGGGTGTTCAGTCGTGCACAACCCGTGGAGCCGGTTGACTCAGGAACGGCAGTCGCAGAAGCCCTCGCTCATCTCGAACAGAAGGTGGTCTCCTCGGGTGCCGAGATCGCCCTGGGCCCTCTGCCGATCGTCCGTGCCGATAGGGCGCAGCTCGTGCAGGTCTTCGAACAACTGATCGACAATGCTCTGAAGTTTCGTGCACAAACCCCGCCACGCATTCTGATCGATGCGCAACGGATCGATGGTGGTATCCGATTCCGGGTACGGGACAATGGTATCGGGATCGACCCGAGATGTCATGAACGGATCTTCCAGATCTTCTCCCGGTTGCATCCCCGCGACCAGTACCCGGGAACGGGGATCGGACTTGCCGTCGTGCAGCGGATCGTCGAGCGACACGGGGGTCGGTGCTGGGTCGAATCCACGGAGGGGGCCGGTTCGACGTTTTACTTCTCCCTTCCCGACCACCCTGCCGAGGCAGCATGATTCCCACGTTCCATACCGGTTCTCCCTCGCCCCCCGCATCGACAAGACAGGAGAGGACAACACGCATCGACCCGCCCTCCCGCGATATCCTGCTCATTGAAGACAGTCTTGGAGATGTCCGTCTGATCAAGGAGGCGTTGCGTGAGATCGGTGGTGTTCATACCCTCCATGTGGTCAACGACGGGGTTGAGGCGCTGGCTTTCCTCAGAAGGCAGGGGATCTTTGAATCTGCACCACGTCCGGATCTGATCCTCCTCGACCTGAACCTCCCGAAGAAGAACGGGCGCGAGGTCCTCTCCGAGATCAAGTCGGATGATGGTCTTAAAGAGATCCCTGTTGTCGTATTGACGATCTCGACGGCGGAGGAGGATATCGTGACCGCGTATCGTCTCCGGGCAAACTGCTACGTGATCAAGCCGGTCAACCTCGAGCAGTTCTTCCAGGTGGTCCAGTCGATCGAGCGATACTGGCTCTGGAGGGACTGGAGCGGTGAGAGGAGCTGGTATGGACTCTAGCCCCGCCCCGCTCCTTGTGATCGAAGACAACCCGGCCGATCTCCGGTTGTTGGTGGAACTCCTGCGTGAGGAGGCACCCGGTTCGTTTGAGATCCACCCGGCATGCCGCCTCTCGGAGGGGATCGCAGCACTTCGTTCCCGATCGTTCGAGGCGATACTGCTCGATCTCTCCCTCCCCGACGGACAGGGGCTGGACCTGATCGATGCGGTTCGTGAGGAGGCACCGGGGGTTCCGATCCTCGTCCTCTCCGGGGTGCTCGACAGGGAGCTTGTCACGGATGCCCGGATGCATGGTGCAGCTGGCTGTTTCATCAAGGGGTGCGAGACGATCCACGACCTCGTCTGCGCGATCCGGTGCCTCGAACTCCGCTCTGACTGAACCCTCCCGGATCGTTTTTCATGGACGGTATCCCGGGTCACAGTGAATCATTCGGGTGATTCCGACCCCTCCTCACCACCCCCTGTGCGATGACACTGCCGGCGATATCCTATCAGTCCGCGGAGTCCTCGGGCCTGGAGTAGAGCCGGTCGATCTCCCCGTTGCCGGAGGAGGCATCGAGTCCCTCCGGTTCCTGCGGTGATTTGAAATCCCTCGAGTCTCTAACGACGGATCCCATCCTGTTCGACCTGACCATCCTGAAATAGAACGCCGATGGAGCCCTTCCGGAGAGATCCGACGCGTGATGCACCCGCAGGTACCCTTCGTCGTCCCGGTGACGTCCTCCTATCCCGAGGAGTCTGGAATTCCTGCCGGTGCTTTGCCGATACCCGGAGCAGAGGGCTGCTCACCCTGGTATAACATGTCAGGGCAGGAATCGATCCAGACCTCAACTCAATCGATGCATCACCCTCCCCGGTGCTGCAGGTTCCTCGTCAGGACATCTGGAGCGTGTTCAGCTTCCCGCTCCGTGATCACGGGGAAAGTCGGACCCTGACCAGCGTTTGGGGGGTTGAGACGTTCGGGAGCCGAATCGGTCGGGGCCGGTTTCGAAAATATCCACGTAAAGTAGTTAAATAAGACCGCGCAAGTATAATCCACGTCCCGTCCCACATCCGGTATAACGGTAGTATCACGGCTGAAATTGGAATCCTGGTCCATTACGTTAGCCAATGTGGGAGGTTCAAGGGGATGATGATGAGCAACCGCTCCGGGAGGGCCCAGTACGCGACCCCGGTGGTGTCCTTGCAGGGAGGCGACGAGCATGGACCCTGAGGCGCTTCGAGTGCTGCTGGTCGAGGACAATCCCGGCGATGCCCGGCTCGTCCGCGAGATGCTGGCGGAGATCAGCACCGAACATTATGAGACGGTGCCGGTGGGCCGGCTCGCCGATGCCCTTCGTTTCCTGAGTGAGCAGCCGTTCGATGCGATCCTCCTCGATCTGAATCTCCCGGACAGCTACGGGCTCGCCACCCTGATCAAGCTGCGGTCGGTTGCACCTCACGTCCCCGTGATCGTCGTCTCGGGGCTTGCCGACGAGGAGATGGCGATCCATGCCCTTCGCGAGGGGGCCTATACCTACCTTGTCAAGGGTCAGATGAACGGGTATCTCCTGAACCGTTCGATCAGGTACAGTATTGAACGTGAGCGTACAGAGCAGATCCAGCAACTGAAACGCGCCCGCGAATACGCTGAGAACATCGTCGATACCATCCGGGAGGTCCTGATCGTGCTCGATAACCGCCTCCGGATCATCTCGGCGAACCGTTCGTTCTACGAGACGTTCCAGACGGTTCCGGAGAAGATTGAAGGCAGGTACGTGCACGAGCTGGCCGACCGGGTCTGGAACATCCCCGAGTTCCTCGCCCTCCTCGAGCGGATCCTGATGCACTCCTCTCAGCAGGAGGGGCTTGAGCTCGATCATGACTTTCCGGGCCTCGGGCGGCGGGTGATGCTGCTGAATGCCCGATGGGTGTACGAGGAGAAGGGTGAGACCGACCGGATTCTCCTCGCGATGTCCGACATCACCGAGAGAAAAAGGGCCGAAGAGGCTCTTGCTGCCGAGAAGGAGAGGCTCGCGGTGACTCTCTGGAACATCGGTGAGGGGGTGATCGTTGCCGATGTCCGGGGTTCGATCGTGCTGATGAACAGGACGGCCGAACAGCTGACCGGGTGGAGCGCAACAGAGGCGATCGGACGGGAGATCACGGAGGTCTACCGGACTGAGGATGAGAGTACCCGGAAGCCCTGTGCAAATCCCGTTGCACAGATCCTCCACCAGGGCTCCCTGAGGGATCGGGTCCGGCACCGTCTGCTCATCTCCCGGGATCGCTCGGAGCGTCCTCTCGGAGAGACCCTCGCACCCGTCCGGGACAGTCGGGGGGATATCATCGGTGTCGTGAT
>Ga0116184_10002058_pt1 | contig 18098 bp, 18 predicted proteins | sample AD_JPNNA5_MetaG_FD_89886 | JGI IMG/M metagenome (GOLD analysis project Ga0116184, IMG submission 89886) | Active sludge microbial communities of municipal wastewater-treating anaerobic digesters from Japan - AD_JPNNA5_MetaG | ecosystem: Engineered > Bioreactor > Anaerobic > Digestate | place... | reverse complement strand
TTCGCTTACAGCGCAATCAAATTCGGGAGTTTGCCTGCCAGCGCGCGTGGCCGTGCCGGGAGGTAAAGTCCCGGTCGACGAGCGGTGGGTTGCGGGCGACTCGAGGACTGGATCCGGGGGATGAGCCTTCCTCCGGAAGGCATACGAACCGGGTTGGGAAATGGGGCAGCGAACGGGTCGGACGGCCCCACGGCATACGAACTGGGTTGGGAAATGGGGAGGGCGAGCATTCCGGATGCCTGACGGCATACGAACTGGTTGGGAACAGGGAAGGCGAGCATCCCGGATGCCTGACGGCATACGAACTTGGTTGGGAAATGGGGAGTTCGAGCGGGCCGGAAGCCGCTGGCAGCCAACGCTTGATGCACCACGCATCTCGCGTCGCCTTCTCGGCCATCAGCTCGCCGGCGCTAGGTTGGCGGGCGTGTGGTTCCAGCTGACCGATCCCGCCGACCCGGCGGATGTGGCGGCCGTCGTTGAGCTCGCGCGCACGGCAATGCCCGTTTGCGGCCACACGGTCGTCATCGCCATCGACGGCCCGAGTGGCTCGGGCAAGACGACCCTCGCCAAGGGTGTTGTCGACGAACTCGACTGTCCCGTGGTCCACATGGACCAGATCTTCCCGGGCTGGGACGGCCTCGCTCCAGCTCCCACTCTGCTGACCACACAGGTCCTGGAGCCGATCGCGCGAGGTGAGCGGGCGGCATACAAGGAATGGGACTGGCAGGCCGACCGATGGGGCGCGACGATCACCCTCCCCCGCCACGACCTCCTTGTCGTCGAGGGCTGCGGTTCGTCGGTCATGCCAGCGGGGGCGTATGCCGCCGTGCGGGTCTGGGTCGAGGCTCCGCGTGCGCTGCGGCTGGCTCGCGGGTTGGCCCGTGACGGCGAGGCCTACGCCCCGCACTGGCAGCGGTGGGCCGATCAGGAGGCCGCGATCTTCGCTGCGGATCGCACGAGGGACCGGGCGGACCTGATCATCCAGACCGGAGACCCCAATGAGATCGGGCAAGCACACCAAGCCGGGGACTGACCCACCGGACAGCGCGGATCAGCCCCGAGGAGACTGCCGCGAGTGGATGAGGTCGGCGAGGCGGACACCTTCGCTCTGTCCCAGTTCACCGTCCGCGCGCTGCACCGCCATGACCGCCAAGGAGTCTCCCTCGACCAGGTCCATGACCGCCCAGGCATCGCCCTCAGGGAAACGCACACCGACGATCTCGTCCCACGGCACGGTCTGGCTGAGGAAGAGGTTGCGGACATAGAGCCCCTCGGGCCGAGCCCGCGCCTCGATCGCGGCATAGCGCCAGAGGAAGGCCGCCAGTCCAAGCCCAAGGAGGAAGAGCAACACCCGATCCCCGACGGCCCAGGCACTCATGAGCAAGCCGATGGCTCCGAAGAGCACCAGCGCAGCCGTCGCCAGACCCAACGCCATCGCCCGGCCCCGCCGCGACCGGAAGGGCGCATCGAGCGCCGGGGTCAGATCCGGCATGCCGCGATGTCCGTCACCAGGATGGCCCGGGCACCGAGTTCATAGAGCTCGTCCATGACCCGGTTCATCGACGTCCGCGGCACCATCGCCCGGACCGCCGTCCACTCCGGATCGGCCAAGGGTGAGATGGTCGGCGACTCCAAGCCGGGCGTCACCTCGCAGGCCCGCTCGACGAGCGCCACCGGGCAGTCGTAGTCGAGCATCACATACGTCCGCGCCGTCGTGACCCCGAGAAGGCGCCGCCTCATCACCTCGACCCCGTTGGTCGGGTCCGCGGCCGTGTTGCGGATGAGCACCGCCTCGCTGCGCAGGATCGGCTCACCGAAGACCTCCAGCCCTTGGCTGCGCAGCGTCGCCCCCGTCTCCACGACGTCGGCAATGACATCCGCGACGCCCAACGTGATCGCTGTCTCCACCGCGCCATCCAACCGCACCACATCGGCGGACACTCCGTGGTCGGCGAGGTGCTTCTCGACCAGGCCGGGATAGGAGGTCGCGACTCGGCGACCAGCGATCTCGGCGACGCTCGACGCCGTGCCCGGCTTCGCGGCATACCGGAAGGTCGATCCGCCGAAGCCGAGCGACATCACCTCGACGGCCGAACTCGCCGAGTCCAACAACAGGTCCCGACCCGTGATGCCACAGTCGACCGTGCCGGAACCGACATACACGGCGATGTCCCGCGGGCGCAGGTAGAAGAGTTCGACCCCGTTGGCCTCGTCCGTGACGATGAGTTCCTTGGGGTCGCGACGGATGCGATAGCCGGCCTCACGCAGCATCTCGGCGGCGGAGTCGGACAGGGACCCCTTGTTGGGGACGGCAATGCGCAGCATGGTTTCGGTGCTCTCAGAGGTGGGCGTAGACGTCGTCGGGCGTGAGCCCCTTGGCGACCATGAGGACCTGCAGGTGGTAGATCAACTGGCTGATCTCCTCCGCGGTCTCGGCATCGGATTGGTACTCGGCCGCCATCCACACCTCGGCAGCCTCTTCCACGATCTTCTTGCCGATCGCATGGACGCCGGCGTCGAGGGCCTTGACGGTGCCCGACCCCTCGGGGCGGGTCACCGCCTTCTGCGACAACTCGGCATACAAGGACTCGAACGACTTCACGACCCCAAGGGTACGGGGGCGAGACATCGCGCCTCGCCCCCGTCCATGGCCGGGACACCAACCCGGCGTATGCCGTCCGCTCACCTCAGCGGCTGGGCGCCCCTTCGCGATGGGGCTAGGCCTCCAGATCCGCCGGCGTCGCCTTCTCTGCCCGGGTGACCTTGACCCACTGCGTGAAGCCGTAGAGGACGAAGAGCCCGTAGAAGATGTACATGACCGAGGTCGGGACATAGCCGGTGGCGAATCCGAGGGGCACACCGATGAGGTCAACGCCGATCCACGCGAGCCAGAACTCGTTCCAGCCCCGCGCCATCGCGTAGGTCGCGATGATCGAGCCGACGAAGATCCAGGCGTCAGCCCAGTAGAACCACCACTGCGGCTGCCAATAGGGGTTGGGAGCGGCGTTCCAGAGGGCGAGGAAGACCTGGTGCACGATCACGGTGCCGACCAACCAGCCACCGACCATGAGCATGCGCTCCTTGGCGGTCGCCCAGCGCGGGTTGATCGCAGGAGCGGAGGACTCGGCACCGCGGGACCGGCGGATCTGGTTCCAGCGCCACCAGCCGTAGATGCTCGTGATGATGAAGAAGACCTGACGCCCCGCCTGCCCGAAGAGCGGGATCCGCTCGTCAGCCGCGAAGAGGGCACCGAGGTAGACGAAGAAGAGCATGATGTTGGCGCAGATGCCGACCGGCCAGGCCCAGACCCAGCGCTTCATGCCCAAGTAGGCCGAGCAGACGCCGATGAGGACGCCGATGAGCTCGAGCCAGTGGAGTTGGTATTTCCCGATCGGGATCGCAGCATCGATGAGCTGCTGGAAGAAGTTGCTGTCGGCGCTGGTCGCCGCGGCCACGCCGTTGAGCGTGTGGAGCACTGCATTCATGGTGTTCGTCCTTGGAGTTCGGATTGCACGGACGAACTCCGGGGATGTTGCACCGCAACGGGATTCGCTGCCGACGATGCCAACCCGCGATCGAAACCACGAGGTGCGCACACGGCATACCCGTTGAAGCACGTGCTGCCTACCATCCGGACTCTCACCGTCGGTCCCGGAGTTTCACCGGGTCAACCGCTGGCTGGCTGCGAGCGGGTCGTGGACTGTCACCACCGGTTCGGAATTGCACCGACCCCGGAGCACGTGAGGTCAGTATGCAACAACCGAGGCGTATGCCGTGGGGCCGTCCGTGTGGGTCGCGTCACCCGAGCACCCCTCGGGCGGTCGAAATCGAGATGCCCCGCCGGGCCGCCCTGTGCTGTGCTGACCCGGTGAACTCACCGACCGAGGACGAGTTCCGAGCCCTCGCGCGCTCGGCGCCGTGGCTGTTCACCACCCTGCACTTCACCCATCGACGTCGCGATGGTCGCGGCGCCACGCAAGCCTGGCTCTCGCGTCCCGGTCGCCTTCGGGTGCGTCTGGCGGATGGCCGCGAGCACGTCCAACTCAGCACTCCGTGGAACAACGGTCGGATCATCCGCGATGGTCGCGAGTTCGAGGACATCAGACCGTGGGCGCAACAGTTCAACCCCACGTGGCGGCCGGACGGGCTCGTGGCCGAACGCCCCGCCGACCCGCGGCTCGACGCCGATGACCCGATCTGGGGGTCCTACGACTGGGTGGCCATGCTCGATCCCGAGGAGTTGTCACACCACACGCATGTCACCGACCTGGCCACCACCTCTCGCGAGGGCCGGGAGACGTGGTGGGCGGAGGTCGCGGCCGACGATGGCTACCAGCCGCGGTGCGGGTGCTGCCCCCTGCTCTGGGGCGCGATCTCCGAGCGCGACGAAGGCGCGGCAGGAGGTCCCACGTGGATCCACCACCATCCCGACGTGGACTACCCGACAGCTTGGCTGATCGGCCTCGACCGGCAGACCGGCATCGTCGTGGACTGCACGCCGATCGGCGGCGACCGCCCGGACTCCGGCTTCATCGTGACCATCCACGAGGTCGACGACCCAATGCCGGACGCGCTGTTCGTGGGGTGAGCTGCGCTGCAGCTCAGTCGTAGGCCCTCAGTGGTGTCGATCGTGTCGATCGTGTCGGTGTCCTGCGGCCAGCGCACGCAGCTCGTCCACGGCAGCGGCGGCCGACTCGGCTCCGTAGACCGCCGAGCCAGCGACGAAGACGTCGGCGCCGGCCTCGGCGCACTCCTCGATCGTGCGGGCCGACACTCCCCCGTCGACCTGGATCCAGATCTCCCCGCCTCGGCGACGGATGGCCTCACGGACCTGGCGCACCTTGGGCATCTGGTCGGACATGAACGACTGCCCGCCGAAGCCCGGCTCGACCGTCATGACGAGCACCATGTCGACCTCGTCCAGCAACTCCTCGTAGGCCGCGAAGGGCGTGCCCGGCTTGAGCGCGAAGGCCGCCCGCGCCCCGGCCCCTCGGATGTCGCGCGCCAGACGGACCGGATCGGCCGCGGCCTCGATGTGGAAGGTGACTGACTGGGCACCCGCCTCCGCATAGGGCGGCGCCCAGCGGTCGGGGTCGTCGATCATCAGGTGGCAGTCGATCGGGACCGGGCTGACCTTGAGCAGGGACTCGACGATCGGGAGCCCGAGCGTCAGGTTGGGCACGAAATGGTTGTCCATGACATCGACATGGGCCCAGTCAGCGTTCGCGATGGCCTGCAACTCGGACTCGAGGTTGGCGAAGTCGGCGGAGAGGATCGAGGGCGAGATCTGCACGGGCGTCAGCCTAATCGGCGAGGGATCGCCGCCTCAGCAGGGCGAAGAACATCCCGTCGGTGCCATGACGATGGGGCCACAACTGCACGAACGGACCGTCCCCCAGGTCGGCCAGTCCCTCCCCCGACGCGTCTCTGAAGAAGGGTCGGGCGTCGACGATCTCCACGTCGTCGCGCTTCTTGAGGACATCACGCACCACGAAGGTCGTCTCCGCCAAGTGAGGGCTGCAGGTCGCATAGCCGATCACCCCACCGGGCACGGTCGCATCGATGGCACTACGGAGCAGATCGCGTTGGAGGGGACCGAGCGTGGCCAGGTCGGAGGGTTGGCGGCGCCACCGGGCCTCGGGTCGCCGACGCAGGGCGCCGAGCCCTGTGCAGGGGGCATCCACCAAGACGCGGGTGTATGCCGTGGGCTCCTCCTCACCGATCGTCCGTCCATCCCCGGTGCGCACCTCCACACCCGGAAGGGCCCGCAGGGTCTGGCGGACCAACTCGGCGCGGTGGTCAGAGACCTCGTTGGCGACGAACGGGATGCCCCGCTGCTCGGCGATCGCGGCGAGGACGCCGCTCTTGCCTCCGGGTCCGGCGCACAGGTCAAGCCAGCACTCCGGCCCCGTGACGGAGTCATCGACCGGGACCTCCGCAAGCGCGAGCGCAAGAAGTTGGGAGCCCTCGTCCTGAGCGGCCGCACGACCATCCCGCACCGCCGGGACGGCACCCGGGTCGCCCCCCTGGAGGACAGCACCGATCGGCGAGGTCGTGCTCCTGGCCGCGTCGGCACTGTCGACGAGCTCGTCGACCGTGGCAAGCCCGGGACGTGCCACGAGGGCGACCTTCGGGGGGTCGTTGTCGACAGTGAGCAGAGATGTGACTTCGTTCTCGATCGAGCTGGCATCGGCCAGACCGCTGGCGAGGAGTGCCCCTCTGAAGGCCGTGACGATCCAGTCCGGATGCGAGTGTTCCAAGGCCAGGGCCGGGACTCCCCCACCCTCCGGTCGGACTCGCTCGAGCCACGTCTCGCGATCCGCCTCGCTCACTCGCCGAAGGACCGCGTTGACGAAGCCACCCGACCCCTGCGACACGACGGCTCGCGCCAAGCCGACGGTCTGGTCAAGGGCGGCGTGGTCGGGCACCCGCATGCCGAGCAGTTGGTGCACCCCCAGCCTGAGGACGTCCAGCGCACGGTCATCGATCGCGGACACCGGACGATCGGCAGCACGGGCGATGACCGCGTCATAGAAGGACCTGTGGCGCAGCGTGCCGAACGCCAACTCCGTCGTGAAGGCGGCATCCCGGCCCTGCAGGTGTGACCGCTTGAGCAGTCGTGGCAACTCCAGGTTGGCGTAGGCACCGTCAGCGACCGCCCGCAACAGGTGGAAGGCGGCCGCTCTGGTGGGTTCAGCCCGCCGCGTCCGCTCCGCAGGCGGGGTTGCCGAGCGCGGGCGAGGACCACGACCCGGCTCTCGACCTCGGCCCGGATCACGGCCAGGCCCCGGTCGTGCCCCACGTGGCTCACCCACCGAGGCCCTCGCCCACGTCGATTCGTGCACCGCGGGCCCAGTCGGCGGCAGCCATCGCGCGTTTCCCCGGCGGCTGAACGGTGCCAAGGAGCACCGGCCCGGTCCCGGTGCCCACGATGACCGACTTCTTGTCGGCGAGCAGCGCCCCGGCAGGCAGGGAGGGCTGATCGAGACCCACCGGATCGACAGGCCCCAGCCCGAGTCGCTCGCCACGAAACGTGGTCCACGCTCCCGGCTCGGGCGTGCACCCACGAATGTGGCGGTCCAAGGCGAGGGCTGGACGGGTCCAGTCGACCTCGGCCTCGGTCACGCTGAGTTTCGGGGCGAGCGAAACCCCTTCCGACGGCTGCTCGCGAGCCTCCAGCGACCCGTCCGCGATCCCGTCCATCGTCGCGACGAGGAGTCCCGCCCCGGCATCGGCCAGGCGCGCGAGCAGGTCACCCGCTGTGTCGGTCGAGCGGACGGCTTCGGTCATCACCCCATAGACCGGCCCGGTGTCGAGTCCTTCCTCGATCCGGAAGGTGCTCGCCCCAGTGACCTCATCTCCGGCCATGATCGCGCGCTGCACCGGTGCTGCCCCTCGCCACGCGGGAAGCAGCGAGAAGTGCAGGTTGATCCAGCCGTGCGGTGGAATGCCGAGGACAGCGCGCGGCAGGAGGGCGCCGTAGGCCACGACCGCGCATGAATCAGGAGCGAGCTCGGTCAGGGTCTCGACGAAGCCGGGATCGCTGGGGTGCGCCGGAGTGAAGACGGGTATGCCGTGCTCCTCTGCCAGTTCCTTCACCGCCGAGGCCACCAGTCGACGACCACGCCCCGAGCGTGCATCGGGCCGAGTGAGAACACCGACGACCTGGTGGTCCGAGGCCAGGAGCGCACGCAGCGACGGGACAGCCGTGTCCGGGGTCCCAGCGAAGAGCAAGCGCACGAGCCGATCCTATGCAGCCACCAGGACAACCTCACCTTGAGTCTGCGGATATGGCGCCCGTATCCGCCGCATCCGCAGCCGCACAGTCGAAGGTCATCCCGACGGGTCAGGCGCGTCCATCCGGATCTGGATGGGTTCACCCTCTCGCCGCGCGGCGACCATCGCACGCACACCGCGCAGGACGTCCGCCAACGCCTCACCCTGCGAGCGGGACGTCGTGACCAGCAGGCGATCAGCACCCGCCGCACCGACAGGAAGCGGACCGAGCACCCTGCTCCCGGCTGGCCAAGCGACCCCCTCGACCGCGGCCATGAGGTGACGTCGCGCACCGGTCAACGTCGCGAGGGCACTCGCTGGTGGGAGACCGAGACCGCTGCGTTCATCGAGTTCCTTTGCGGCAAACCACGAGGGGTCCCAACGTACGAGGGCCTCGACGGGCGGCACTGTGACGTGGGCCGGACTGCCGACGAGCACGACAACGCCCCCTTGCTCACTCCCCCGCACGAGCGAGCCCGCAGCGAACCATCGACGCACGGCTTCCTCACCGGCATCGAGTCCGGGTCGGTCCAACAGCGCCCAGGCATCGAGCAACAATCCGGCGGCGTATCCCCCCTCGACCGCCGGCTCGGCCCCCGGAGTGGCGATGACGAGTCGGGGACGGTCGTCGACCGTGTCGAGGATCGTGGCACCTCCGGAGGTCGCCACCGGGACACCCGGAAAGGCCCGGCCCAATTCCTCGGCCGTGCGCCGAGCGCCGATCACCGCCGCCCGCAGACGGGGCGACTCACAGTGGGCGCACCGGTGGGCCGAAGCCACCTGACCGCACCAGCCGCAGGTCGGGAACCCTCCGGACTCCGCCAGCCGGAGTGGCCCCGAGCACACCGCGCACCGCGCCGGCCGTCGACAGTCCTGACACGTGAGGGCGGGGACATATCCGCGCCGCGGCACCTGCACGAGCACAGGGCCCTTGGCGAGCGCATCCTTCGCGGTTCGCCACGCCAGACTGGGCAGTCGGGCCTGTCCACCGGTGACATCGCGGGCGCCCTCGGTCTCATCGCTCGCGACCCGCACCCGGGGCGACGACGCACGCACGAGCGAGCGCGACGCGACGATCGACTTCACGCGGTCCTCCCGCACCCACTGCTCGAGGGTCACCGAACGGGTCCACCCCGCGCTGAGCAGTGCTGCCGACTCCACCTCCGCCCGGATCGCCAGCACCTCACGGACGTGGGGGTAGGGGGCGCGCAGCTCGTCGAGGGAGGAATCTCCGTCGTCCCACCAGGCGACCAGCCCGAGATCGCGGACCGGCGCGAAGGCCGCGGCTCGCGTCCCGACGACGATCCGCACGTGCCCACGCAGGGCCTTCAGGTATGCCGTGTACCTCGCCTGCGGTCCTTGGTCGGCGGTCAGGCGGACGTGGTGTCCGGGGCCGAGCAGATCGAGGACCTGTTCCTCCACGTGCGCGACGTCCCGAGCATCTGGCACGACGAGGAGGGCTCCGCGTCCAGCCGCATGGGCCACCGCAGCCGCCTCGGCGAGCATCCGCAACCCTCCGTGTCCCGGCAGCGCGACGACGGAAGCGGCCGGCGACCCACCGGAGCGCAAGCGACCGAGGAAAGCCGGCCCCACGGCATACGGGATCCAAGAGGGGGGCACGTCGGCGAGCCCTTCCCGTGACTGGGTCACCGGCGGTTGGGGCACGTCCTGGGCGAGCGCCTTTTCGGCCGCCGCGTGTCGGGGCGGCACCGCCAAGCGCAAGACATCGCCGAGCGGCCCGGCATAGTGGCGAGCCACTCGTCGGCACGCGGCCAGGACCGCAGGGGTCAGAACCGGCTCGGGCGACACCACGCGCCGGAGCAGTTTGAGGCGGCCGTCGTGCTCGGTCTCGGCCCGGCGTTCGAGGATGAATCCATCGAGGTCACGGCCCGAGAAGCGCACCTTGACCCGAACACCGGCTCGCGCGTCGGCATCGAGATCGGCCGGGACAAGGTAGTCGAAGGGTCGATCGAGGTGGGCCAAGCCGGTGTCCACCTGTACGACGGCCACCGGATCAGTCGGTGCCACGGGCACGGGGCTCGGCGGCCGCTTCGGCGCACGGGCGCGCAGGAGCGAGAGTTGCTCCCCGTCGTCCGCGATGCTCACGGTGCCGAAACTAGTCGACGCCCCCGACGACGCGTGTCATCGAGGGCGTCCACAGTGCCGACCGGTTGGGCCGGCTGGGGGGGCAGCAGGTCAACCGATGGCCGAGCGGAGTTCGTCCACCCGGCTCGTCTGCTCCCAGGTGAAGGCGTTGTCGACCCCGTCTGCGGAGGTCCGGCCGAAGTGGCCGTAGGCCGCGGTCGGCGCATAGATCGGCCGCAGCAGGTCGAGATCGTCGAGGATCGCGGCCGGGCGCAGATCGAAGACGCGCAGGATGGCGTTCTGGATCTTGTCGGCATCGACGGTCTCGGTGCCGAAGGTCTCGACATAGAGGCCGACGGGCTGGGCCTTGCCGATGGCGTAAGCGACCTGGACCTCGCAGCGCTTCGCCAAGCCAGCGGCGACGACGTTCTTGGCCACCCAACGCGTGGCGTAGGCCGCGGAGCGGTCGACCTTCGACGGATCCTTGCCGGAGAAGGCGCCGCCACCGTGGCGAGCCATACCGCCATAGGTGTCGACAATGATCTTGCGACCGGTGAGGCCGGCGTCACCCATGGGACCGCCGACGACGAACTTGCCGGTGGGGTTGATCAGGGTGCGGTAGTTGGAGATGTCGAGATCGGTGCCGGCGTCGCGCAACTCCTCGAGCACCGGGCGGATCACGTGCTCCTCCACGTCGGGCGCGAGCATGCCGTCGAGAGAGATGTCGTCCGCGTGCTGGCTCGAGACGACGATCGTGTCGAGGTTGACGGCCTTGCTGCCGTCATAACCGATGGTGACCTGGGTCTTGCCGTCCGGTCGGAGATAGGCGAGCTGGCCGTCCTTGCGCACCGCCGTCAGGCGCTCGGCCAACCGGTGGGCGAGGAAGATCGGGAGCGGCATCAGCTCGGGCGTGTCATCGCAGGCGTAGCCGAACATGAGGCCCTGGTCACCGGCGCCCTGCTTGTCGAGCGGATCGACCGTGCCGGTGCGGGCCTCATAGGCGGAGTCCACGCCCTGGGCGATGTCGGGGCTCTGCTGGCCGATCGACACCTCGACCCCGCAGGAGGCGCCGTCAAAGCCCTTGGTCGAGGAGTCGTAGCCGATGCGCAGCACGGTGTCACGCACGATCCTGGGGATCTCGACGTAGGCCTCCGTGGTGACTTCGCCCGCCACGTGGACCAGGCCGGTCGTGACCATCGTCTCGACCGCCACGCGCGAGCGGGGGTCCTGGGTGAGCATCGCATCGAGGATGCCGTCGGAGATCTGGTCGCAGATCTTGTCCGGGTGGCCTTCGGTGACGGACTCGGACGTGAAAAGGCGTGCGGACACGGCGGCACAACTCCTGGATGTTCTCGGGGGTCGATGTCGGGGACATCGGGGACAAATCTACAGGGGTCAGAGCAAGGTCTCGACGAGGTCCCAGATGGCGGCGGCGATGACAGCCTTCGGGGCCGGCCCGGCTTGGACCACACGGGAGGACCCTTGGAGGAGCAGGTGGACGGTGTTGTCCTCCTGCCCGAACGCGACACCGGGGCCCACCTCGTTGACCACGAGGACATCACAGCCCTTGCGGGCGAGTTTCGCGCGCCCGTGGTCGAGCACGGACCCCTCGTCGTCACCGGTCTCGGCCGCGAAACCGACGATCACCGGGCCCGCCGCGTCACCGCGGTGCCGCACGAGTTCGGCGAGGATGTCGGGATTGCGTACGAGACGCAGCTCGGGGGCAGAGTCATCACCCGCACCGTCGTGCGACTTCTTGATCTTGTGCTCGACGTAGTGCTCCGGTCGGAAGTCGGCGACGGCCGCTGCCATGACCACGACGTCGGCCTGATCAGCCGCCTCGAGCATGGCCAGACGCATCTCTTGGGCGGTCTCCACAGCCACGACGGTCACGCCGTCCGGCACCGGCAGGCCGACCGTGGAAACGAGGGTGACGTCGGCGCCACGTCGAGCGGCCTCGGCGGCCACGGCATACCCCTGCTTGCCGGATGACCGATTGCCGAGGAAGCGCACCGGATCGAGGGGCTCGCGAGTGCCTCCGGCGGACACGACGATCCGCTGGCCACGGAGGCGTCCCTCAAGGATCGGCATCGTGTCCGCGGCGACGGCATCGACAGCGGCCGAGGCGCCGCGGTCAGCGGACTCCCCATGCGCGAGAATCCGCCGACACACGGCGAACAGGTCTTCGGGCTCGGGCAATCGGCCGGGCCCGGTGTCCTTGCCGGTGAGGCGGCCCGATGCCGGCGGCACGATGTGCACCCCGCGCTCGGACAGAGTGGCGACATTGGCCTGGGTGGCCGGGTGATCCCACATCTCGGTGTGCATCGCCGGCGCCATGACGATCGGGCAGCGTGCGGTGAGCAGAACATTGGTGAGCAGGTCATCGGCCTGACCCGTGGCAGCGCGGGCCAGCAGGTCGGCCGTGGCCGGCGCCACGATCACGAGATCGGCCTGCTGTCCGATCCGCACATGCGGCACCTCGGTGATGTCGGACCAGACATCGGTGTGGACCGGCTTGCCCGAGAGAGCCGCCCAGGTGGGCGCGCCCACGAAGTTGAGCGCAGCGGCCGTGGGCACGACCGTGACGTCATGCCCGGCCTCGGAGAGCAGCCTCAGCAGGCTGCATGCCTTGTAGGCCGCGATGCCGCCCGCCACGCCGAGGACGACGCGCACGAGGTCAGCCCTCGGTCGGCTCGGACGTGAGGAGGCTCTGGTTGATCTCGCGCAGCGCGATCGACAGTGGCTTCTCGTGGACCTCGGAGTCCACGAGCGGCCCGACGTGCTCGAGTAGGCCCTCCTGCAGCTGGGCGTAGTAGGCGTTGATCTGACGCGCACGCTTGGCGGAGTAGAGCACCAGGGAGTACTTCGAGTCGGCGTGCTCGAGGAGCTCATCGATCGGCGGGTTGGTGATGCCGATGGGGTTCGCCTTGGTACCGGACATGCGTCAGTGCTCGTTTCCGTCGGGGGTGGATCCCATCCATGATACGAGTTCCTCGGCCGCGCGGCGGACATCGTCGTTGACGATGGTGACGTCGAACTCCGCCGCGGCGGCCAATTCGACCTTGGCGGTGTCCAGCCTTCGGGTGCGCTCGGCCTCGTCCTCGGTGCCCCGGCCGACGAGCCGTCGGACGAGTTCGTCCCAAGAGGGAGGCGCGAGGAAGACGAACAATGCCTCCGGCATGCTCTCGCGCACCTGTCGGGCGCCTTGGAGGTCGATCTCGAGCAGGGCTGGTCGGCCCGCCGCCAGAGCCGCTTCGACGGGCCAGCGGGGGGTGCCATACTTTGCCCGCCCGTGGACGACTGCCCATTCGAGCATGTCGCCGTCGGCGACCAGTTCGTCGAAGCGCTCGGTCGTGACGAAGTGGTAGTGGACCCCATCGACCTCACCTGGCCTGGGCTGGCGCGTGGTGGCCGAGACGCTCAGCCACACCTCCGGATGGTGTTCGCGCACGTAGGCCGCCAAAGTGCCCTTGCCCACGGCCGTCGGACCGGCCAGCACGGTCAGCCGTGAACGGGACCGCTCGTGCTCGGTCACTCGGAGGAGAAGCGGGAGAGGAGGGCGGCGATCTGGTTCTGGCCCAGTCCACGCACGCGACGGCTGGCGGAGATGCCGACCTCACTCATGATCTGCGCGGCCTTGACGGGACCCACTCCCGGCAGGGACTCGAGGAGGGCGGCGACTCGCATCTTGCCGATGACCTCGTTGGTCCGCCCGTCCGCGATGACCTGGCCGAGATCGGCCCCGGCGTACTTCAGCCGATTCTTGAGGGCGGCGCGTTCACGGCGAGCCGCCGCAGCCTTCTGGAGCGCCTCGGCGCGCTGCTCGGGGGTGAGCGGTGGAAGTGCCACGGGGTCGACGTCCTCCTGACGTGCGGGGCGGGGTGTGGAGCCGTGTGGGTGCCCTCGTGACTATAGCGACGCCACTCCCCCAGTGGGCCGGGGTGGTCCTCCCATCCGAACGGGTCAGCAGCCACCCAACAGATCGGCGAGCGTGCCCGACTCCCGCCGCGCCGCCTCACGGAGGTCGACGACTCCGGGACCCGCGGTGAGGATGCTGCGTGAAGAGTTCGGCACGACGTGGCTCAACGCCGCCCCGAACACGCGGCGCAGGTCCGCCGCAGTCGCACCTTGGGCACCCAGACCGGGAGCGAGGATCGGCGCGGCACTGCTGGCCAGATCGATCCCCAGGTCCTGGACCGCCGAGCCGACCGTGGCGCCGACGACCAAACCGACGTGGCCCAGATCGCCGCGCGCGGCTGCCTCGCCGTTGTCAGCGGACGCGCCCTCGACAATTGATGCGGCCACGCTTCGGCCCTCGCGCACGGCGTGTTGGACGGAAGGGCCCTCGGGGTTGGAGGTGAGGGCGAGCACGAAGACCCCTCGCCCGGTCGCCGCCGCCAGATCGATGGCCGGGCGCAGTGACCCGTAGCCCAGGAAGGGGCTCACCGTGAGCGCATCCGCCGGGCTCGGCGCATCCTTGCCGAGGAAGGCGTCGGCATAGGCGTCCATGGTGGTACCGATGTCTCCGCGCTTGGCATCGAGGATGGTCAGCGTCCCTGCCTCCCTGAGATCGTCGATGACCCGCTCCAGGATGGCCACGCCTCGCGCGCCGAAGACCTCGAAGAAGGCCGACTGCGGCTTGACCACGGCGACCTGACCACCGAAGGCCTCGACGCAGGTCATCGCGAACCGCTCGAGCCCCGCGAGGTCATAGGTGAGGCCCCAACTCTCGAGGATTGCTCGGTGCGGGTCGATCCCGGCGCACAGCGGACCGTGCGTGTCCATCGCCTCCCGCAGACGGACCCCGAAAGGCAGAGGCGAAGAACCTTCGTATGCCGTGGAGCCGGTTTCGCTCACAGCTGCACCTTTCGTTCGTGGGCCAGGCCGACGGCGTCGGCGAGCGAGAGCCCGCGCTCGTCGAGGGCGGCATCGAGTTGGTCACGCACTCGGAGCGGCGCGTGGGGGTCGTTGAAGGTGGCGGTCCCGACCTGGATGGCCGAGGCACCCGCGGCGATGAGTTCGAGGGCGTCCTCACCGGTGCGCACTCCCCCGACGCCGATGATGGGGACCCGATCGACCCGCCCCTCGCTCATGGCGGTGGCGCACTGCCAGATGGCCCGCACCGCGACCGGTCGGATGGCGGGACCACTGAGCCCGCCGGTGATCCCGGCCAGTTGTGGGCGCATCCGATCGGTGTCGATGACGACGCCGAGGAGGGTGTTGATCATCGTGAGGCCCGTGGCCCCCGACCGCACCGATGCATCGGCGATGGCGACGATGTCGGTCACGTCCGGCGTGAGCTTGGCGAAGATCGGAGTGTCGCGGGGCAGCTCCTCGCGGACCAGTGCGACGACCTTGCTCGAGCTCGCCGGGTCGCACGCGAAGACGAGACCACGGTTGGCCACATTGGGACAGGAGATGTTGACCTCGACGCCCACCACACAGTCGAACGCCGGATGGGCGGCGAGATCACTGGCGACATGGGCGAACTCGACCGCGGTGTTGCCGGCGATGGAGACCAGGACTCTCGCGCCGATGGAGTGCAGCCAGGTGAGGTCCTTGGCGAGGAAGGCCGTGATGCCGGGCCCTTGGAGGCCGATGGAGTTGAGCATCCCGCTCGGCGTCTCGGCCATCCGCGGAGTCGGACGGCCGGAGCGAGGGTCGGACATGACCGTCTTGGTGACGAAGGCCCCGAGCTCGGTGAGGTCGAAGAAGCGCTGCAACTCGCGCCCGTTCGCAGCGCAGCCGGAGGCGGTCATCACCGGGTTGGGGAGGGTCAGTCCGCCCAGCCGAGTCGTGAGGTCGGCCATGTCAGTGCCCGCCCTGCGCGGCCGGCTTCGCTGCGCCGACGGCATCGGCGGGCACCCGGCATACGCCGTCGGTGAAGGCCTCCCAACGGACTCGATCACCGCGGAAGACAGGGCCCTCGACGCAGGAGCGCACCATGCGCGTCTGGCCGTCGTTGCCGGTGATCGGCATGACGCACGTCATGCAGACACCGACGCCGCACGCCATCGACTCCTCGACGGCGACCTGGGCCACGGCGCCGTGCGCAGTGGCGACCTCGGTGATCGAGCGCAGCATGCCCATCGGACCGCAGCCGTAGACCACCGCTGCGTGAGTGCGCGTGATGATCTCGGGCAGGACGTCGGACACCCAACCCTTGACCCCGGCGCTGCCGTCGTCGGTCGTGACCGTGACGCCATCGGCGCTGCGACGGGCCTCGACGACACCGAAGAGGCGATCCTCCGAGGCCGCACCAAGGACCATCTCGACGTGACATCCCTTGGTGCGCAGGACATCTGCCAGCCAGAAGAGGGGTGCCGAGCCGTAGCCGCCACCGACGAGGACGCAGGCGACCGGCTCCGAAGGGATCGGGAAGGGGCGACCGAGCGGCGCCACGACGTCGACCTCGTCATGGGCGCGCAGGGTGGACAACCACTGGGTGCCCGGGCCCTTGGCCGCGATGACGATGTCGAGGGTGCCGCCGTAGGCACCCGACGGGCTCACCTTGTGCAGCGAGAAGCACCGCCGCAGCAGGGTCGACGAGGTGTCGCCACCTACGGCGAGGGCCACGAACTGCCCGGGTCGGGCCAACTCCGCGACACCGGGTGCCACGAGCGTCAGATGGTGATAGGCGCCAACGCGCCGCGTCGCGATGACCTCTCCCGTGACCTGGACGACGTCCTTCATGCCGGCGTCCGATCCCGACCCAGCAGGTCGAGGGCGGCGGCATGCTCCTGGAGGGAGGTCACGGTCAGCTCGTCACGTCGCATCGCCTCGATCGCCTGGACGGCGGCAGCGAACTCCTGGACCGTCGTGATGAGGGTGACGTCGGCGGTGTTGGCCGCGGCCCTGATCGCATAGCCGTCCGCGCGCGCCGACTGGCCGGTCGGAGTGTTGATGATCATGGCGATCTCGCCGTCGAGGATCAACTGGCCGATGGTGCGCTCGTCCTCGGCCTGATGATCACCCTCGCGCTCGGTGATCTTGCGGACCACCGTCGCCTCGATCCCGTTGCGGCGCAACACATCTGCCGTGCCTGAGGTCGCCACGATGGTGAAGCCCAGGTCACGGAGCCGGTTGACCGGGAAGAGCATGGCGCGCTTGTCGCGATTGGCGACGGAGACGAAGACCGAACCCTTCTCGGGAAGTCCGCCATAGGCGGCGAGTTGACTCTTGGCGAAGGCGAGTCCGAAGTTCTTGTCGATGCCCATGACCTCGCCGGTCGAGCGCATTTCGGGGCCGAGGAGGCTGTCGACAGGCACGCCATCGGCCCGCCGGAAGCGGTGGAACGGGAGGACTGCTTCCTTGACCGACATGGGGGCATGGGAGGGCAGTCGCCCCCCGTCCCCGACCAGCGGGAGCAGCCCTTCCTCGCGCAGTTCCTGGATCGTTGCGCCGAGCATGATGCGGGCGGCTGCCTTGGCCAGCGGCACACCCGTCGCCTTGGCCACGAAGGGCACGGTGCGCGAAGCACGAGGGTTCGCCTCGAGGACGTAGAGAATGTCCTGCGCCAGAGCGAACTGGACGTTCATCAGCCCTCGCACGCCGATGCCTCGGGCCAACGCCAGAGCGCTCTCGCGGACCCGCTCGATCTCTCCGTCACCGAGGGTGGCGGGGGGCAGCGCGCAGGCGCTGTCGCCGGAGTGGATCCCGGCCTCCTCGATGTGCTCCATGACGCCACCGAGATACATGTCGACCCCGTCGTAGAGGACGTCGACGTCGATCTCCACCGCATCGTCGAGGAATCGATCGACGAGGACCGGGTGCTCCGAGCTCGCCGTCGTCGCCCGCTCCACGTAGGTGCGCAGGGTCTCGTCGTCGTAGACGATCTCCATCCCGCGTCCGCCGAGGACATAGGAGGGCCGGACCAGGACCGGATAGCCGATCCCCTGGGCGACGGTGAGGGCCTCGTCGACCGTGTATGCCGTGCCGTGCTTGGGCGCGGGGAGGCCGGCCTCGCTGAGGACCCGCCCGAAGGCCCCGCGGTCCTCGGCGAGGTCGATGGCCTCCGGACTCGTGCCGACGATCGGCACCCCCTCGGCCTTCAAGGCCTTGGCGAGCCCGAGCGGGGTCTGGCCGCCGAGTTGGACGATGACGCCAGCGATCGGGCCCGCAGCCTTCTCGGCGGCGTAGACCTCGAGGACGTCCTCGAGGGTGAGCGGCTCGAAGTAGAGCCGGCTGCTCGTGTCGTAGTCGGTCGAGACGGTCTCGGGGTTGCAGTTGACCATAAC
>Ga0116184_10002055_pt1 | contig 18113 bp, 15 predicted proteins | sample AD_JPNNA5_MetaG_FD_89886 | JGI IMG/M metagenome (GOLD analysis project Ga0116184, IMG submission 89886) | Active sludge microbial communities of municipal wastewater-treating anaerobic digesters from Japan - AD_JPNNA5_MetaG | ecosystem: Engineered > Bioreactor > Anaerobic > Digestate | place... | reverse complement strand
GCCTGGTAGAGCTGCGACTCGAGGCGCTTCCTGTCGGTGATGTCGAGGTCCATGCAGAAGACCTCCAGAACCTCGGCGCCCTCGAAGATGGGGAACATGGTGGAGTAGACCCACCTCATGTCCCCCGAGCGGTGCTGCACCTCCCACTCCGTAGGCGCTGTGGGCTCGCCCTTTGTCCAGATCCGCTCCAGGGTATCTTCGAACTCCCGGACGGCATCCCCCTTGAGGATGATATCCTGGATGCGCCTCCCCTTCGCCTCCTCGGGGCTAAAGCCGTAGACGGCCTCGCTCGCCCTGTTCCAGTGCAGGATGGTCCCCGTGCGGTCAAAGCCCTGGATGGCCACAAAAGGTGCATGGTTGATCACCGCCTCGAACCGGCCCAGGGCGCTCCTGAGGTCCGCGTTGGCCTGCATGAGCTCCTGGGAGGACAACTCCAGGGCACGTTCCATCATCAGGCGGTCGGAATCGCCGGCACGGTAGGCCTCGTCCACCGCGCCGAGGAACCTGCGCATCCCATCCGTGAAGGCCTTCTCGTCTTTCAGGTACCGCTGGATCTGTCGCTCGAGGAGCCGGTGCACCGTGTCATGCCTCATGGAGTGCCGTGATGGTCATGGTCTGGTTGTGAAGCTCGCATTTCCCTCCCTTTGAGAACGGGGAGATCTCTCCGTACGAATAGAAGCCCGTGTAGACCGCCTGTGCACCCAGAATCCCGGAAACCCCCTCCACCTCTTCCTCCACCCGCTGCTTGAGGATGAGCTTCCTTCCCACGCAGCTGATGAGGATGGCCAGCTCCGGATTGAAGGTGCCCAGCGTTTCAGACGAGGTCCGGGCGGCATCCACGGCGCCATCGATGAGGCGTTCGAAGTTCGCCTTCATGAGCCTGGCGTAGGCGCCCTCGGGCATGTTCCCGGCAAAGGTCATGCTCTGGTCCGCCTCGTTCACTGCCAGCAGGGTGCGGACAACAGGTATGGAGCCATCCCTGACCCGGAGACTCAAGGGAAAGAGGAGGCCTGTGGCCGGCAACCCGGCCGCGTGCTCCCCGAGGTATTGCTTGTAGAGAGCCAGGGCCGACTTGCCGTCAAGCTCGAAGAGCATGTTCCCCTTTGAGCGCGTGATGAGCCGCTCTGGCCCGAAGGGGTCCCAGCCCCCGAAGGAGCCGTATCCCACCTTGAGGAGAGCCCCGAACAACCCTATGGCCGCCACGGTGTTCGTGGCGGGCTCGTCGTCCAGGAAGGCATAGGTTTCTCCGAAGCGGTCCCCGTCGCCGGACAGGCCTCCGGTGATGGTGGCTCCCGGCGTCAGGTGATCCTTGATGCCCGCCACCAGCTCCGTCCCGTTGATGTTCAATCCCTCACTGAGCACGAAAACATGGCGCAGCACCTCCCCGTTGAGGGCCAGGGCTGTCATCCTGCCCGCATCATAGCTCTCGTCGATGCCCGAGACCCTCACCAGGGAGCCCTTGAGCGTGGTGGCTTCGAAGGACACTGCGGTGATCACCAGGGTGTCGTCGTACACGCGCGTCCCCATGATCTCACCCGCGGTGGAGCACCCCAGGATGCGGGCATTGGGATATATGGATCTGATGCGCTGCATCAGTCCGGGCTCCTTTATCCTGGCCGTGGCCCCGAAGACCAGGACAAGGCCTGCATCGAGCCTGCCGGTATGTTCCGGAATGCCTTCCGGATAGAGGTACTGTTCCACTTTCATGTTATAATATAAGTAATGGTAATCAGCCAGATTACAAGGGCTCTTTTCTTCCGGCGGCCCTAATGTCCTTTTCCGCCGTGGTATCTGCAGAGACCCAAGTGAGAGTGACCTGCACCCACCTGCGGGCGCCAGCTCACTCCCCTGCCGACCAGTCTCCGGGTCTGAGGGGTTCAAGTCCCCACGCAGCCCGGGCCCGGTCGCACCGCTCGTTCGGCTCACCGTTCTCCCAGGAGGGGGTGAAGACCCTGCACACCGATGCCCTGCGCTCGTAGATGGAGCAGTACACGGACCTGCCGATCTCGCCCTCCAGGGCTATGCATCGAGGGTGCGCACCGTCCATGCCGAGCATGGAACGGCGATACTGGTTGAGTTTCCTCGTCATTTCCACCGGCACTCCGCCCGGCGTGGCGTCATCCGCTTCGGCCCAGTAGAAGGATGCGCGGAAATACGCGCAGCAGGCTCCGCAGGTCAGACATGGATGAGGTTTGTCATGGGTGTTTTCACTCATGGCGTCTTCCGTACTCCGAATAGGGGATGTATGGACGAACATCCGTGAAAAAGCAACGGGTATGTTCCTGCACCCTGTTTCCAAGAGTCCAGAGGCGATGACAGGGAACAAACGATAAAAAATCATCGACCCAGGCATCCAGTACCGATATATACATGGTCATGGCGCAGCGTGTCCCCGTTCTCTCCTCCAAGCTCATGCCCCCCCGCACGGAAGGCGCTCTGGAACGGGTCATCTCCCGGCATCTCTCCCGGGAGATACCGGCCCGGAAGGTCACCACCGTCACCGCGGGGGCCGGGTACGGCAAGACCACCCTGGTGGCCCAGGCCGTCCTGGGACATGACGCGGTCTGGTACCGGCTGGACAGCACGGACCGTGACCTTGCCACCTTCATGCACCACATGATTGCAGGCATCGGCAGGATCTATCCCGGTTTCGGGAGGCAGATCGCCGGCCTCTTGCACGAGGGACAGTCCCTGAACCTGGATCCGCGCGGCATCATCACGGTGTTCCTCCAGGAGATGGAAGACCGGTTGACCCGTGACGTGATCTTCATCCTGGACGATTTCCACTCTGTAGCGGATTCCCCCCCCATACGGCAGGCCCTTACCTTCTTCATGGAGAACCTGTCCCCCCTTGTCCACCTGGTGATCATCAGCCGGTCAGAGGTCCCCCTGCCCCTGTCCCGCCTGAGGGCCATGAGGGAGGTGCTCGATGTACGGCCCCAGGATCTCCTGTTCAGCATCGATGAGATCAGGCATTTAGCCCAGCAGTCGTTCCGGGTGAGCCTCACGGAAGAATCCACCGGCATCCTGCACGAAAAGACCGCCGGATGGGTGAGCGCGCTGATCCTCTTCTTCCATTCCCTGCACCGGAAAACGCCGCATGCCATCGAGCAGGACATCCATGCCATCAAGGGGTCTTCACGCATCATCTCGGACTACCTGGACGAGAACGTGTTCGCGCACCTGAACCGGGAGATCAGGGACTTTCTCATCAGGACATCCATCCTCACCCGGCTCCACGCGCCCTTCTGCGACCGCTTCCTGGGCATCTCGAACTCGTCGGGCATCCTCATGCACCTCGAGAAGAGCCACCTCTTCACCTTCGCACTGGACGAGGACAACCAGGAATACTGCTACCACCAGCTCTTCCAGGAATTCCTGCTGAACGCACTCCGGCAGGAACTGGGTGTTGACGGCACGAGGCTTCTCCATGGGAAGGCCGCCCGCATTCTGGAACAGGACGGCAGTGACGAGGAGGCGGTCCATCACTACCTCATGGCCGGTACCTTTGACGAGGCCTGCGCCATCCTTGACAGGCTGTGCCTACGACTCATTGGAGAGAACAGGTTTGTATTCATCAAGTCCTGTATCGACAACCTGCCAGGACATTGCTTCGATTCCCACCCCTGGATGGAATACCTCAGGAGTTGCCTCCACGCAGCCCTGGGGAGATACCAGGATGCCAGGAAAGGGATCAGGAGGGCCATGGCCCTGTTCAGGGAACACCGTGATCAGATCGGCATCGATCACTGTCTCAAGGAGATCGCGTTCGGGCACTTCATGATCGGCGAGTTCCAGAAGGCCCAGGAGATCTATGAGAAGCTCCTGGACAGCCCCTCCCTGACCCCCATGCTCCACCTGGAGGCTCATATCCAGATGGTCTTCATCAACGCTCAGATCGGGAACATGGATGTCGCGGATGCCCATGCGGGCGAGGCTCTCCGGATGCTCGACGACATGGAGGATTCTCTGACAAGGGATGGGTACCATGCCTGGCTCATGATCAACCATGGGTTCCGATACGTCTTCTCCGGCGACCCCTTGAAGGCCATGGAGATGGCCAAGAAGGCCACTGCTGTCCTGGAGAGGCTTCCTTCCCACCGTCTCATGACCTACTGCCATCACCTGGCCAGCTCTGCCTGTCTCTTCCAGGGGCACTTCAGGCAGGGCCTTGACGAGGCTCTCCAAGGGCTCGCCATCATGAACAGGAGCCGATTCCATGACACCACACGCGGCTGGCTCCTCTGCAACGCGGGAGCGAACGCCCTGTGCCTCGGCCTTTTTGATGAGGCCATGCGCTACACCGAGGACTCACTTCGATTCTTTCAGAATGGAAACAATCCGTTCGGCATGGCGTATGCTTACTTTACCCTCCAGCAATTCCACCTGGTGACCGGCAGGCTCGAGCTTGCGGAGGAGACGGGAAAGACATGCCTGCAGGTTGTCAGGGGGTTGCCCATTCCCCACGTCACCGGGCCTGCAAAGGCATCCCTGGCAGACACCCTGATCCTGAAGGGCAGGCTGGACGAGGCAAGGGAACTCATTGAGGATGCACGCGGGGCGTTCCAGTCTTCGAAGCTCTTCGAGTGGATGATCCACCGGCTCCACACCAGGCTTTCCTGGGTACAAGGCCAGGAAGAGGAGGCACTGGCATGGCTCCGGAAGGGAATGGAAATCGCCGAGGCACACAGGTTCGAGCGTATCGTGGCCCTCGACTGGGGGTGGCTCTTGCCCATGCTCCTGGAACTCCATGCACGGGGCGTCATGCACCCCGCCATACAAGAGATCTTCAACACCGTGGCGGATCATGCGCGGCCCGTTCTGCTGTCAATGCAGCGATCCGCACCCGCCCCCCTATCACAGGCCATGACGCAGATCGTCCATGACCTGCCCGGCACACCGCCCCCAGGCCTGAAGGTGAGCTGCCTGGGCGCATTCCGGGTCATGAAGGGAGATGCCGAGATACCTGCCGTCCAGTGGAAGAGCAGAAAGGCCAGGATGCTCTTCAAGCTCCTGGTACACTACCGGTCACGAGGGTATGTGAGCAAGGAGGTCTTCATGGAGCACCTCTGGCCGGAGGATGACCCTGGAAAGACCGCCGGCCGTTTCCACGTAACGCTGACCACCCTGCGCAGGATACTTGAGCCGGACCTGGAGCGGGGCAGGCCGTCGTCCTACCTCAAGGCGGACGGTGACGCATATCTCCTCGACCTCGGAAGGGGCGGCGGTGTGGACGTTGACCGTTTCCACGAGGAGTGCAGGAAGGCCAAGGCCGCACAGGACCCCTCCCAGGCCATGAGGTATCTCCTGGAGGCGAGACGATGCTATACGGGCGATTTCCTCGAAGAGGATCCCTTCGAGACCTGGTGCAGGGAGGAGCGCGACAGGCTCAGGCAGACCTACCTCTCGGTGCTGGCCAGCATCGTGGACTGCCATATCATGGAGAGGGAATACGATGCAGCCATAGAGACGTGCACGGCCTACCTCGAGATGGACCCCTATGCGGAAGACATCTATCAGGAGCTGATGCGCCTGTACCTCTTCACCGGAAACAGGCCCATGGCGGTGAAGACCTATGAGCGCTGCGTGAAGTATGTCGTGGACGATCTCGGCTGCCCCCTGAGCAGGGAGACCGAACGGATGATCGAGGAGACGCACCTCCAGAGGAAAGGGGGGCGCAAAAAGAATGGCTACATCATCCCCCCGGGAGGAGGCAACCCGGGGTGAAGGTGTAGCCGAAGTCACTGCCAGGCTAGTTCTTGGCCGGATACCACCTGCTGATCTTGAACTCCGTCCTTGGGCGGTATTTCCTGATGAGATCCTCCACAGCCTCGTTCACGAGGTGCGAAGGGTCCTTTCCCGTCACGGTGGAGAGGCGTGCGAGAAAGTCATCGTGAGACTCGTCTATCTGAACATCCACCTTGCTCAGCCTGTCGGTCACACATTCCGGATCCAGAATAAACGGCCTTCTTCTCGGTGCACCCATTATCGACCCCACGATTGAGCTTCCCTGTAATCGCATCTCTCGCGATACCCATGGCACCCGGGAGATACCGGGGAACTCATGTATATTATGAGATCACACGAACCTCTTGTCGATGATGAAAGAAGGGTTATTTATTAGTGATTATTTCTAACTATTCAGGGTTTTCAGGAAGGTCCGGAGGTTCTGCTTGCTGTTCTTCAGGCCCGCCTTTGTGCGGATATTGAAGCGGTATGTGTGGACGGTATTGAGGGAGACATCGAGAAGCCGGGAGATCTCCTTGGAGCTCTTCCCCTCCCTGATGAGCGCTGCAACCTTGATCTCGGCACGGGTAAACCCCAGGTGCCCCAAGGAGACGATCCGTGCAAAGGGGGACGTAATGTACTGGAGCTGGGCCCTTACCAGGGCGAGCGAGCGCATCTGTTCCTGATCCAGCCGGGATTGTTCAAGGTTTTCCAGGGCGGGCAGCACAAGAGTCCTGATGTTCGAAACGATGTTCATCTCCATGGCCTGCCTGTCCTCGTCCCTCTGCCTGAGCAGGACCTTCAGGGCCGCATTCATATCCTCGAGCTCGCCCCCCCGGTTCCGCAGCTCTATCTCCCTTGCCCTGAGGGCGGCATCGATCTTCTTCCTCGCCTCTACCTCCCTGGTGAGCTCCTCAAGGGCATTGCTGAGGTCCTGGGTGCGGGATCTCACCATCTCTTCGAGCTGGACCCTGTGTCGCAGGAGTTCCTCCTGGGCACGCCGCATCTCTGTTACGTCCTGGATATGGGAGAGGATGCAGGGCACACCTTCCAGTTCGATGATTCTCGCCGAATGGAGGGTGTCCCTCATTTCACCGTTTTCCACCCGATAGGTCAGGGGGAATGAGTCCATCCCGCCATCCTTGAGTATGTGTGAAACGAAACCAGCACGGGCAGGGGGCTGGACCCAGAAGCCGAGCTCAATGGTGGTGCGCCCGATGACCTCCTCACGATTATAGCCTGACCATGCCGCACAGGCCTCGTTGGCGTCGATGATCACCCCCTGGTGGATATCCGTTATCACCATGGGCGCAGGGCTCGCATGAAAGGCGGCGGAGAACTTCCGTTCCGATGCGAGGAGGGCTTCCTCCACCCTCCTCCGCTCAGTGACATCGCGCGACACACCGTGGAGACCGACCACAGAGCCAGAGCCGTCCCTGATGGCGCTCACCACGTTTTCGAACCACCGTTTCGTGCCGTCCTTGTGGTAATACTCGGCCTCCATGGTGATCATCCTGTCCGGGTCCACTCCCTCCTGAGCGTCTCTCTCGAGCTCCTGCGCGAGCATGCGCATGCAGAGCTCATAGGACTCCGGCGTGAGCTGGTCCTTCGGATCCTGCGCCATCCGCTCTTCCGGGGTGAACCCCAGCATCCTGGTGATGGACGGGCTGACATAGGTGGTGCGCAGACCCAGGTCCATGGTCCAGACGATGTCGTTCATTTTTTCCGCAAGAAAACGGTATTTCGCCTCGCTCTCCTGCAGGGCGATCTCCGCCTTCCTGCGGTCCGTGACGTCCAGCACCACGCCGTTGAACACGATATCGCCGCCCCTGCGCTTCGGGTTCGATGCTCCCTGGAGATAGCGCTCTTCACCGTCCGGCCGGATGAACCTCCATTCGTATTCCCACCTGCTGCACGAACGGACCGCCTGCATGATCGAGGCCAGGAACCCCTCCCTGTCCTCGGGCGCGACACAGGCCCGGAAACGCTCGAAATACCCGCCGACACTGTTGTCCAGCCCGGTGATCTCCCGGGCGTTCCTGCTGATGTAGGAGAGTCCCATCTCTCCATTCTCACGGGCATAGAACTGATAGACAGCGGCCGGTATGGCATCGGCGAGTTCCCTGAACAGATCGTCGCTGCCCTTCAGGGGATCACCTCCGATGGGGGTCATGCAGTTCCTGTCCCTTGACTCGTCCAAGACTTCATCATCCATGTGCTTCTGCCGGAATAGTTCCACCCCACAGAGGATCCTGCTCCGTGCACCATGGGGTTAACTGATCTGTTTCAACGTAAGGAGGTCGATGTCCGTCATGGGCTGATACTCGGCAATGAGGTCTCCGATGGCCTCGTTCACCAGCACTGAGAGCTCCTTGCCGGTGAGCGCCGAAAGGACCATGAGGGCCTTTGCATACCGATCTTCTATATAATAGTTCCTCTTGATGAGATGCACATCCCCCCTGGCATCCCTCAGGCCCAGGGGCTTCCTGCCTCGTGTTCCCATGGTCACCTCTTAAAAAAATATCATGCACAAAGCTGCGTCCTGCTGCGCATGCATTGTTCTTACGTAGGCAGGGAGATCCTCTGCAGGATACTGATGCACTCTCCCTGCGCGCACTTGTCACTGAAAACGGGGACTCTTTCGCGCACGACATGCACATCCCTCTTGATACTTACATCGAAGCTTATCACAGAAATATATGAGAATCACCAGCAATTATGCTTAGATGTATGAAATGAAGGACGCACACTTCTTCCAGAGTACCTCTGAAGCTCATATTGTCGGCATCGATAATCTGAACACTTGCCCGCACCCATGTTCCCAAGCAGTTGCTTTTGCATTATCAGAATGCCGGGGTGAAGGCGTACAGGCACAGGATCCCGCCCTGTCCGTTCACCTCGGCCTTCGCGGGCCTGCCGTTCATGATGCCCACGGCGCAGGTCCTGATCTCGCCCGCCACGTCCTCAAGCGCCCTGCCCTCGAGGACCTCTCCGGCGTTCACGTCCATGTCGTCCTCCATGGCCCGGTAGACCCTGCTGGTGCTGCACACCTTCAGCACGGGCACAACGGGGAATCCGGCAGGGTTCCCCCTCCCGGTGGTGAAGATCATGAGCTGGCACCCCGCAGCGGCCAGGCCGGCCATGGACTCCATGTCGTACCCGGGTCCGTCCATGATCATGAGGCCTTTGGCGGCAGGACGCTGCCCGTAGTCCACAACCCCGCGTATGCGTCGGCTGCCCGCCTTGCAGATGCAGCCCAGGGACTTCTCCTGTATGGAGCTCATGCCGCCGTCCATGTTGCCCGGTGCGATGACCAGCGAGGCGAGCGGGCCCAGGATATCCCTGGTACGCTTCTCCGCCTCATCGACGATCCGCGTGATCCTCTCCCCGATGTCAGGCGTCGCCGCCCTGCGGGACAGGATGTGCGCCGTGCCGATCATCTCGGTGCTCTCGGTGAGGACCACGGTGCCGCCGGCATCCACGAGCCAGTCGGAAACCAGGCCCAGGGCGGGGTTGGCGGTCACGCCGGAAAAGGCGTCTGACCCGCCGCACTCGAGGCCGAGCACGATGTCCGAGACCGGGCGCTCCGTCCTCACCATGGACGAGGCATCCCGGAGCATCCTCCCTGCTGTGGCAATGCCCTTGTCCGTCGTCCTGCGTGAACCACCCTCGTTCTGGATCATGAGACACTCCACCGGCTTTCCGGTGGAGCCGATCTCGGATGCAACGAGCTGGGCATTCACGGTCTCACAGCCCAGGCCGATGACCACCGCGCCTGCCACGTTGGGGTTCTTGCCCAGACCTGCCAGGGCTGCCTGGTGCATGCCGGCCTCCAGGGCACGGCCGCACCCATGGCCGTGCACGAGCGCCGTCACCCCGGGCAATGCCCGTGCTATAGAGTCTGCCACGCCGTTGGCGCAGGCCACGGTGGGGATGACCACCACGTGGTTCCTGATGCCAACGGTGCCGTCTGGTCGCACATAGCCATGGAAGGTCGGCGCGCTCATGACCCCGCCTCCTCCGTGTCGAGGTTGTGGATGTGGACCCACGACCCTTTGGGCAGCAGCGCCGAGGCACGGCCGATGGGCTCGCCGTACTTGCGCACAACGCCGCCTGCGGGGATGTCCTCGCAGGCCACCTTGTGGCTGTAGGGGATCTTCTCCCGCGCGGGGAACACCCGTTTCCCGGGCATGACCACGTCCCCGCCTTCGGGGATGTCCTCAAGGGCGATGGCCACGTTGTCCTGGGCATGGATGACAATCACGTTGGGCTTCACGTTTGGTGCCTCCTGTGGGCTGAAGATATCCTGACCGGATGCATTGTACCCCATGTCCCGCAGCCGGGGGAACACCCGTGTTCCCCCGGAACGGGAAATACTTCCGTCCCGGTGAGGTCTCCTGGCCGGCCGGCTCAGGCTTGCCCGTAGAGGTCTCTGGCCTGGTCTTCGAGCCCGAGTTCGACGAGCTTCTCCTTCAGGGGCCTGCCGGTGCCCCAGTCCCATTTCCGGAAGGCATAGTATTCCCTGAGCATAAGGTCCAGGTCCGGCACGATGCCCGCGCTGCTCCCCTCGGTCAGGGGCTCCATGCAGATCCTCGGCATGGTGTCCTGCTCCCTGGTGAGACCGAGCCGGTTGTTGATGGCACGCTTGAGGTTGATGGACCTCTCCCCGGTGACGAGGACCTCATCTGGCGTCATATCCCAGCCCGTGAGGGCCTGCATGATCTGGCAGAGCTGGGTGACGCTCAGAGGGGAGAACTTGCAGAGCGTGAATGAGTCGTAGAGATCTTTGAGGGCCTGGTACTTGGCCGCCCCTTCGGCCTTGCCCTGGGAGCTGAACCGTTCGCCCGGCAGGATCATGTACTCCATGACCGGGGTGCCGAGCTCCACGGTGTAGTAGTCGCCCTTGAGGTGGCAGGCGCCCCGGGGCCCGGTGACGTACGAGATGGCCATACCGTGGAATGCCCTGGGATCGTGCATGGGGAGTTCCATGCCCTTGACCTGGGCCGCCTCGCCCTCGTCGCGGCCGAACTCACGGGCCATGGCCAGTGTGCCCTTGGCCAGCAGCGCGCCTATGCCCTCGTTGCTGATGATCCTGCGCACGAGTTCCACGACGGCCTCACCGTCGCCCCAGCACATCTCCATGCCCGCGCGCTCCTTCGTGATCACGCCCTTCTCGTACAGGTACATGGCATAGGCGATGCTGACCCCGGCTGCGATGGTGTCGATGCCGTGGGTGTTGCAGAGGTGGTTTGCCCGAATGATGGAGTCGAGGTCGAAGTTCATGCACAGCGGGCCGAATGCCATGACGGTCTCGTACTCGGGGCCGTCCACGTCTCCTATGCCCGGGAAGTCCTTGACCTCGCGGCCGCACCCGATGGGACACCCCGCACAGGCGTAGTTTTCCACCACGTAGCGCTGCCTGAGCGCCTGCCCGGTGACCTTTTCCACCGGGAATACGCTCCTGGTGAAGTACTTGGCCGGCACGTCGGAAAGCGTCATGGCCATGTCCGAGTAGAGCAGGGTCCCGTATTCCCGGTAGGCAATGGTGATGAAGCTCTGCCTGATGGTGGCATGGGCTTCCCGTGCAAGCAGGGTCACCTTTTCCGGGTCTGCGTACGCAGGTCTGAGGTTGCCGGACGCCACCACGGCCTTGAGATTCTTTGAGCCCATGAGGGCTCCGAGCCCGCACCGGCCCGCCGAGCGGCCCGCATCGTTCTGGATGGCAGCGGTCTTCACGAGCCTCTCGCCTGCCACGCCGATGATGGCCATGCCGAGATCTGTCCGGGAGAGCTCTTCCTGCAGCATCCTTTGCGCCTCGTAGGTATCCCTGCCCCAGAGGTGGGATGCATCCCTGATGGAGGCCGTTCCCCTGTCGAGGAAGAGGTACACGGGCCTGTCCGCCCTGCCCGTTATGAACACGCCGTCGTATCCTGAGCCCTTGAGCCGGAACGGGAAGTGGCCGCCGCTGGTTGCCTCGCCCCACCAGCCCGTGAGCGGCGAGACGCCCGCCACCGCGTACCTGCTCACCATGGGGATGGGGCTCAGGGTGAAGGGGCCCGTGGCGAAGACCAGGGGGCTCGCGGGCGCCAGGGGGTCCATGCCGCCGTGCACGTGCGGGTAGATGAGGTGGGCCGACAGCGTGGCGCCGCCTATGTACTTCCGGAAGACATCCTCTGGTATGGGCATGTCTTCGGTGGTGAGCCTGTCCAGGTCGACCTTCAAGAACCGTCCGTGATATCCGTGCATGTTCTCCCTCCCCCCTCAGAAGTCAACGTCCCGGCCGTCGTAGGCGCACCGGAGGATCCGCTCCGCCTGCTCCCTCGTGACGGGCCGTGGGCTGAAGAAGGTGTCGATGTCCTCGAGGGCGAAGAGCACCATCTCCTCCATCCTGGCCTCAAATGCGGCCCGCTCGATGCCCAGGGCCCTAAAGCTCGGCGGTACGTCGAGTTCCCCGAACAATCCCTTCACCCGTTTCATGAGCGATGCGAAGCGCCTCTCGGGCGACCTTCCGGGTATTGCCAGCACATCGCAGATCTCCAGGTACTTCTCCGTGACGCTTCGGTAGTACTGCATGGCGTACGGGATGAACATGCCCACGGACAGGCCGTGGTGGATACCGAACAGGCCTCCCACGGCGTGGCCGAACCCGTGGGTGAGCGCGCAGCTGTTCTGGCCGAAGCACATGCCAGCCATGGACGAGGCGATGTGCATGCGCAGGCGCGCCTCCCGGTCCTTGCCGTTGCGGTAGGCCCGGGGGAGGTACCGGAAGATGAGCCTGATGGCACGCAGGCCCATGGCGTCGGTGATGTCGTTGGACGCCGGGGTCATGACGCCGTCAACGGCGTGCGCCAGGGCGTCGAGCCCCGTGCCCGCCGTGAGCGTGGGCGGCATGCTCATGGTGAACTCCGGGTCAAGGATGGCGATGTCCGGGAACAGGTCGCCGTTGGCGATGGGCACCTTGCGGCGGGTCTCGGTGTCGTGGAGCACCGCCGCCATGGTGCACTCGGAACCGGTGCCGCTCGTGGTGGGGATGGCCGCAAGGCCGGCCTTCTTCCGCAGGCCCAGGAGGTTGAGCGGGTGGACCTGGCCGAGGTCCGTGACGTCGGGTCGCTCGTAGAGGACCCAGGCGGCCTTGGCCGTGTCGATGACGCTTCCACCCCCCACGGCGAGGATCATGTCGGGCTCGAAGCGCGTCATCTCCGCGGCGCACTCCCTCACGCTGTCGATGGGCGCCTCGGGCAGCGCCCTGTTCCAGATGCAGGTGGCGAACCCCGCCCCCTCGAGGACCTTGGAGGCCTTCCGCGCGAAGCGCTCGCTGAACTCGTCGGTGACGAAGAAGGCCCTCTTCCTCTCGCAGCGCGTGGTGAAGATGTCCACGATGGACGGCTGCGGCATGAAGGCCTCTGCCAGCGAGTTCGCGCCGATGACCAGCGCCGGCGAGTTGAAGAACGTCACCAGGCCCTTGATGGACGTGGATGTGGCCAGGGGGAGCAGCGATTTGATGCCGGGGTCCTGAAACCAGTATGCCATGCCAACCCTCCTTGCGTGAACCGTGTCACGAAGAAATCCGCTTCATTCCCGCCCCGGTCCCCGCCGGGGGCGTCATCATCGGAACAGATGCCCGGCCAGGAACCGGGCCTGCCTGTCCACCACCTGCCGGAACAGCTCGCCCGTGTACACGTCGAAGTGCCCCGCAGGCAGGCCCACCACCTCGGCGTTCTGTATCCTCGCGCCCATGCGCTCCACCGCCCGGGCCGGGATGAGCGAGTCGTGCTCGGCGTACATGAGGAGCACGGGCGGCTTGATCCGGCGCGCATACATGACGGGGCGATAGAAGGGCACCATGAGCAGGATCCGCGCCGGCACCTCGTTTTTCACGTCGGAGCCGGGCGGCACCAGGGAGTTGTAGCCCTCCATGGCGTCCGGGGTGTTCATGCAGGCAAAGGTCCCGGGCTCGGCAACGGCCGGGACCATGTGGGGCGTCGTGCCGGTGGCCATGCACAGGAGATCCTTCAGGCCGTGGAACACGCCCTCCACCTGGTAGGCGATGGGAAACTGCAGGGTCGTGGCGATGCCGTCCACGAAGGGGACCTGGGCCACCACGGCCCGGATGCCGCCCTGCTGCGCAGCAGTCACCATGACGTGCCCGCCGGAAAAGGAGGTTCCCCACAGCGCCAGCCTGGTACCGTCCACGGCGTCGAGATACCTCGCATGGGAGACGGCAGCCCTCCAGTCTTCCAGGTGGCGCCAGGGATGCACCAGGTTCCTGGGCTCGCCCTCGCTGCCACCGAAGTTCCGGTAGTCGAAGAGCAGGACCGCCATGCCCTGCTCTGCGAAGCGCTCGGCATAGGGCTCGAGGCCTAAGTCCCGCTGGCCGGCAAAACCATGGGCCATGACCACCACCGGGGGCTTCCCGGTTCCCTCAGGAAGGTAGAGCCAGGCGGCGCACCTCAGACCCATGCTGGTGAAGTCTGCATCGATCCTCTTCATGTCGGCACCTCCTTACGGAAAACCCCCTTCAGTGGAAAGACAGCCATACAATCAGCCATGCCATTTTACTACACCACGAGATCTTTTTCGAGCACACTCTTGAGACATTCCAGGGTCCCCTGGGCCGCTTCGTGGACCGTTGCGGGTCCGTTGATCAGCCTCTGGGCTGCATCACCGGTGGCACTCCACGAGACAGGCGTATAACACCAGCGCATGGTCAGGTTCACGCCGCCCTGGGCTTCCTCGATGGTCTGGTCGAGGGTCACCCTGAAGAGTCCGGGGATATGGATCCTCTCCTGGCACCATCGGGGCCGCTCGAAGCCGGTCACGCAGCTGTAGACCCTGTGGGTGTTCCCGAACAGCTTGATCCTCCAGATTGACTCGGTCCCCGGCTCCATCATCCGGGGGCCGCTTATCTGGTCCACGTAACCCCAGACAAACTCCCGGTGCCGGGAGGTGTCCACGATGAGGTCGAACACCTCCTCGCGGGAAGCCCTTATGAATACGGTGGTACTGGTTTTCTTCGTGCTCATGGTCACTTGCCTTTCTCAATGTGCCTGCCGGGAGATCAGGGGAACGATCCTGGAGACCAGCCATGCCCCCTTGGCGAAGACGCCGGGATAGCAGTGCAGCCTCCCCTTCCGCATCGCTGTCACGATCTCACGCACCACCCGTTCCGGCCTGTCGGTGATCAGCCCGGGGAGCGGGAGCCTGCCCACCCGTGCGGTGCCGAACTCGGGAGACTTGAGGAGACCGGTCATGACCCACCAGGGGTAGACGCAGGTGACATCGACCCCCCGCGCCCTGACCTCCCCCCACAGCCCCATGCCGAAACCGCGCAGGCCGAACTTCGAACAGGAGTACGGCGTTCCCTGGGAGGTGGGGATGAAACCCGCCACGGAGGACATGAACACGATGTGCCCGCTGCCCCGGGACAGCATCCCGGGCAGGAACAGGTGGGTGAGACGCATGGGGGCCAGCAGGTTCACCTGCATGAGGGTCTCCCAGCGCTCAGGAGGAACCTCGTGGAAATCCCCATAGGTGATTGTCCCTGCGTTGTTGACCAGGATATCCACATGGCCAGCAAGCTCCCCTGCCTTCTCAAAGATGCCTATACACCCCTGGGACCCGCCAAGGTCCGCCTCGATGAGGCCGGCTATGCTCCCCGGAAACGCCACGCCCCCTTCGAGGATCTCCCGGGCCGTGTCTCGGAGCCTTGCGGCGTCGAGATCAGTGAGAATCACTCTGCAGCCCTGCTCCATGAGCTGGGTGGCGAACTGCCTGCCCATGCCTCCTGCGGCTCCGGTGACCAGGGCGGTCAACCCGCGCAGGTCCTTCATGATACACCCCGCTTCCCCTGCGGCGGATACGGCAGGGTGGGCGTCTTCCAGGGGGCGATGGCCACACCCTGGTTGAGCCTGGTCCGCATGCTGTCCGAACTCATGATGAGGAAGGGCTGGATGGTTTCCAGACCCAGGTCGCGGACATGCGCCGCCATGCCGTGATTGCTGGGCCCAACGCTCAGCCTTGCCCCCCGGCTCAGGCAGAGATCCATGGGTGCGTCCACGTCCACGATGGTCCTCACGATCCGGTCGTTCAGGTTGGAAAAGGTCACCAGGTCAGTGGACCTCGTACGTATTCCCGGTCCCATCATGCCCTCCACGGTGAGGATAGGGCAGTCCCTGTCCGGGTCTTTCACCTCGAACGCAAAGCTCTTTCCGGTGAGCCGGAAGGGTATGGAGGTCTCGAACTTGGGATATCCCCAGATCTCCCTGCCAGCGGCCCGGGCCTCGGGAATGGTCACGGGCATGTCCAGGACATATCCTCCCACATTGCCCCAGGACTCGCCCTTTCTCTTCAGGAACACGGGCAGGTAGACGCCGGGATCCTTCAGGGCCATGGGCCACACCACGACGGTGATGGTGACCTCCTGGTAGGCAGGGATGCTCACGTCCCGATAGTCGAAAAAGATCAGGCTCACCAGGGCCTTGTGGTTGAAGAAACGGCAGGGCATCAGGCCTGTTCCGCTGAGCAGGGGCTGCACCCGCTCGTAGTCCACCCAGTAGTTCAGGTGCCTCACCCCGACGTGGTAGAAGAACATGGGCAGGTCGACCCTGCCCTCGCTCGTTTGGGCAAAGGTCCTGGGAACTTCGAAAAAGGTGTCGCGGGTCATGGATACCCTCCTGTTACGCCATAATATGCATGCCGTTACACAGAAACGATCGTACCTGAATTGCAGGAAATTTGCCCCGTGTCGACTTGGATTATCATTCGGGGCATGGAAACCGGGCCGGAATGATAAGAACGGACCTTTTCCCTTCCATATAATAAGGAAGGGGAACCCCCTTCACCCGCTCCGGCCCGCGCGGTACTCCCGGGGCGTCATGCCCGTGTGCTTCTTGAAGACCGTATTGAAGGTGGACTTGGAGTTGAAACCCGCCTCGAAGCAGATCTCCAGGATGCCCCTGTCGGGGTGCTCCAGAAGCTGGCGCTTTGCCTCGGCCACCCGGAAGGAGTTCACGAAGTTGCGGAAGTCCTGGTTGATCCGCTCGTTCAGGAACTGGCTCAGCTGGTGGGGGGTCATGGAGAGAAGGTCGGCCACGGTCTTGAGATTGAGCTCCATGTCCTTGTACAACTCCTCATCCCTCATGAGCTCCATGAGCCGGGCATAGACGACCTCCGTATTGATCCCCGAGAGGAGGGACTTTTCATAGCGCTTCCGCTTGATCTCCCTCTTCAGGGTCTGGAAGAAGTGGGGGTAGCGGTGATGCGCCAGGAAGATGGCCACGTGGATGAGGGTCAGGAGGATCCCCCCGCTGATGAGCAGGTTCGGTCTCTGCAGGAAAAATCCCGCTGCCAGCAGGATGACGGCGACCTTGGCCGCGAGATTGAGCCCGGCCATGAACCGTATCTCTGAGCGGATCTCCGCACTGTTCCACAGGGAGAATTCGATGACCGAGATGTAGGACAGGTACGCGAAGACATGGGCGCACCCCACGATGATGACAACGGCGAGCGGGCTCCTCAGGGGTTCGTCGAAGAGCCCCCTGATCATGGCCTCCTTGTACAGGGCATCCTGAAACTGGAAGATCAGCCCTATGACGGTGATGACGGCGGCGGGCAGGATGTGGAGCCTGGTCTTGTAGGAAATGGGCTGCTTCGGGTCCACCAGGGAGTGATCATAGAACAGGTTCAGCGGCCCCACGGCGAAGATCACGGGCAGGAACGGGAAGGAGATGATCGGGTAGGCGATCTGAGCCCTGGACAGTGCAAGGGCGATGTTCAGCATGATGATGCTGTTGCAGACAAGGAGCATGAAGCCCAGTACGTTGAGCCGGTCCGGGTCTTTCCCGGAGAGCTGCTGGAGAGCCATGAGCAGGCTCAGGCCGCTCCCGAAGAAGATGACGCCCTGGAGGATGGAGGACAGGTGCGGCATGTCGGTTCTCAGCTCAGCGGCACGTGCATGGCCAGGTCGTGCGCCATGAGCCGTGCGTTTCGTCTCATCCCCGCTCGTCCAGGGGCACGTACTCGTGTTCCCGTGGAAGAGAGCTCACGTAGGCGGGCCTGATGAGCTTGGCCTGGATGATCTGCTCGATCCGGTGGGCCGACCACCCCGCTATCCGCGCCATGGCGAATATGGGCGTGAACAGATCAATGGGGATTCGGAGCATCTTGTACACGAACCCGGAGTAGAAATCCACATTCGGGGCCACCACCTGGCCCTTGCGCTCCCGGATCAGCTCGCTGCCGATCCTGGCCACGAGCTTCATGAGGCTCAACTCATCCATGAGCTCCTTCTCCGTGGCGAGCTCCTCGGCATTCTCCAGAAGGATCTCGGCCCGGGGGTCGCTCATGGTGTACACCGCGTGGCCGATGCCGTAGATCTTGCCCGAGCG
>Ga0116184_10002049_pt1 | contig 18160 bp, 10 predicted proteins | sample AD_JPNNA5_MetaG_FD_89886 | JGI IMG/M metagenome (GOLD analysis project Ga0116184, IMG submission 89886) | Active sludge microbial communities of municipal wastewater-treating anaerobic digesters from Japan - AD_JPNNA5_MetaG | ecosystem: Engineered > Bioreactor > Anaerobic > Digestate | place... | reverse complement strand
TCGGCTCAGCTCCCAGACTCCATCGCGCACCACGCCCTTGGCCTTGGCCGGCAGGCGGTCGTAGAGACTCTCGGTGCCGGCCCAACCCTTGCCTTCCACCGTCAGTGTCTGCGCATCCACCCAGGTCAGCGCCGGGTCATCGGCGTCCGCAGCACCCGGGGCCAGCCACAGCAACATGGCAGTGGTGGGTAGTAGCGCCGATGACAACATCTCAACGGACCGTGCGAACATGGTCATCCCCCTCAGTCTGAGCGGCACGAAACATCCCCTGTTACGGTTCGGCACCGCCAGAGACCTCCGTCGGCACGAACGCAGAGGGCGTCGGAGCCCCGCAGGGCCTGACCGAGCGGACCACGGTCCGGTCATGGGATCCAGCCATGGCTCATCGGCGAGACGCCTCAGCCCCCTCGGCGGCGGACGCCCGGCCTCGTCAGCCCGGCAGGGATGCCGGCGCTCCCGGGGAAGACCTTCCGGCGGCGCGCTCCCCGCGCCCCAGGGCCTCCAGGGCAGGTGACACCATGACCACCCTCCCGCTGAACGGCACATGGCACGTCCGACCGGACTCGATCGATTGCATCGGTCTCGACGGACTCCGGAAGGTCCGCGAGGCCATCGATGGTTGGCTGCCCGCCCAGGTGCCGGGCGAGATCCACCTCGATCTCATCCGCGCCGGCCAGATGCCCGAGCCCACCATCGGCGCCCATATGCCCGAGTGCCGGTGGCCCGAGACCCGGTCGTGGTGGTACCGAAGGGCATTCGAGGTCGACGAGCGCTTCCTCTCGTACGAGCGCCAGCAGTTGGTCTTCGATGGCCTGGACCTCTACGCGCAAATCTTCGTCAACGGCCGGCTCGTCGGCGAGGCGACGAACGCTTTCGTGCCGCACGCGTTCCATGTGCGGGATCTGCTGGTCGCGGGCGAGAACGAGCTGGTGGTTCGGCTCACGGCAGGAAGCGAGACGGCGGCAGACGCAACGTTACCGGGGCAGGGGCAGGCTCTGCAGCCGAACACGGCGGCCGGCGGAGCGATCCCCAACCCGCCCATCGACGGCGATCCAGTGCGCGCCCGGATGTGGCCGGGCAAGAAGTGGCTGCGCAAGCCGCAGTTCACCTACGGCTGGGACTGGGTCGACGCGCTCCCCAACATCGGCATCGGGCGCGGCGTCCGCCTCGAGGGCCGCAGCCTCGCCGTCCTGGACGACATCCGCCTGGATACCGTGTTCCACGGCCAGCAGGTGCTGCTGGAGCTCGAGGCCGTTGTCGAGAACCTCCACCCGTGGGCCGAGCGGCGCTGCGTTCTGACGGTCGAGATCACCGCTCCGGAGGGCCCGCCGCCGGCCAGGCGGGAGTACGACCTCGATGCCCCGCCAGGGCGGGCACCGGTCCGCGACTGGATCGAGATCCTGCAGCCGCGCCTGTGGTGGCCCAACGGCATGGGCGAGCAGCCACTCTATGGCGTCAGGGCCTGCACCACCGATGCCGACGGGACCGTGTGCGATGAGCGCGCCTTCCACATCGGGCTGCGGGCCATCCAGATCGACCGCACGCGCATGGAGGAAGGCAGCCGGTTCTGCATCCGCGTGAACGGCGAAGACGTGTTCTGCCGGGGAGGCAACATCGGACCGCACGACCCGATCCTCGCCCGCGTCTCCGACGCCAAGTACGAGGCCCTGGTCGCCGAGGCCCGCAACGCGAACATGACCATGATCCGCATCAACGGGTGCTCGATCTACGAGGCGCCGGCCTTCTACGATGCATGCGACCGAACGGGCATCCTCGTCTGGCAGGACTTCATGCTGACCTGTACGACCTACCCGGAGCACGACCGGTCGTTCCGCGACGCGATCCAGGCCGAGGCACGTGCGATCGTCCCGCAGCTGAGGCACCACCCGAGCATCGCGCTCTGGTGTGGCAACAACGAGTGCACCTGGGGCTTCCGCGACTGGTGGAACCCGGACAAGACGCAGCCGCTCGATCTCGGCGGCCAGCTCTTCTACAACCAGATGCTGCCCGACATCTGCAGGCAGCTCGACCCGAAGCGGCCCTATTGGCCGGGCAGCCCGGCGGGCGGGGAGGATCCCAACGACGAGCTCACCGGCGACTGCCACTGGTGGCACCCGTTCTTCATGAACGCCGACATGAACCGCCGCATCCGGCACGAGGTGTTCGACGAGTGCCGCTCACGCTTCGTCAGCGAGTACGGGGCCATTGGCCCGGCCCACCTCGACTCGATGCGCGAGTACCTGGCTCCAGACGAGATGCAGCCTGGCACCCTGGCCTGGCGCCTGCACACCAGCATGTTCGAGAAAGACACCATCCCGGCGGCCATACGGCTGCACTACGCCGACCCCGAGGGGCTGGATATCGAGCACTACGTGCGCTATGGCCAGATGTTTCAGGCGCTGGCTCATGGGGGGGCCATGGAGGCCCTGCGGTTCCGCAAGCAGGACGGTCGGGACGACTGCGCCGGCGCGCTGATCTGGTCGTACTCCGACTGCTGGGGCGAGACCGGCTGGTCGATCCTCGACTACTACCTCCGCCGGAAGGCCAGCTACTACGCCGTCCGCCGGGCCTGCGCGCCGCTGAAGGTTATCGTGCGCCCACGCGGCGACCGGCTGGTCACGCGCGTGGTGAACGACACGCTCTCGGCCGTGGCCGTCACGGTCCAGACCGGCTGGTGGCGCCTCGACGGCGCCGCGCGCCAGGTCGAGAGCCACGCCATCCAGGTGCCCGCGAACGGAATGGTCGAGGCGGCGTCGGCGCCACGGGACCCCGAAACGTACGACCCGCGACACTGGCTCTATGCGGCCGTCATGCATCACGCCGACGGCACGCCGTTCGACCAATCGATCTGGACGCTGCTGCCGCACCGCGAGCTGGCTCTGGCCGACCCCGTGATCCGCGTCGACGACACCGGTGATGGCTGGCTGCGGGTCTCGAGCCCGGTCTACTGCCACGCGGTGTTCACTGAGGATGGCGGGCGCGAGCTGGTGTCGGAGAACTGGTTCGACCTGCTGCCGGGGGTGCCGTGCCGGACTCGCCTGGCCGACGGCAGAACGCCCGACGAGGTGTCGTTCGCCACCGTGCCCATCATGCCGCGGAACCCTTGGGCCTGAGCGGCCCGGATCCCGCGGCAGTCCGACCACCGAGGTGATCCACCGTGTGGCTCCTACCTGTCGTAGTGATGCTTCTCTCCGCAGCCGGCGCCTTCGCGGCCCAGTACTCGCCCCGCGTGGTGTCGCCGCATCACGCCGATGCCTACAGCCTCAGAACGTTCTCGGAGTACCCCCGCTGGAAGGACCTGGCGGGCGACGCGCGGGCGTGGGAGATCTACCGGTACCTGGTGGACCCGCGCACGGGGCTGTTCCACATGAACGAGGTCATTGAGGGCGATGACGACCTCAGCGAGTACCGCACCATTCGGGACCCGATCAAGATCATCAACGTCTACGGCTACGCCTACTGCGCCATCCTCGGACCGGTCATGGCGGGCATCTGCGAGGGCGCCGGGTTGGGGGAGGCGCGCACGCTGGTCCTCCCCGGCTGGAGCCACGTGGCTGCCGAGACGTTCTACGACGGCAGTTGGCACTACCTGGACCTGGATGTCCGCGCCGCCTTCCGGAGACCCGACGGCCGCCTGGCATCGATGGACGAAGCGCGAACCGACCCCGCGCTCTGGACGGGCCGCGGGCCGCTCTTCTTCCCCAACGACCCGCTGGAGGAGACGCGGAAGGTGTACGAAACCACTCCGGTCGAGTACTACCACGACTTTCATTCCACCGGGCACACGATGGACTACGTGCTCCGGCAGGGCGAAACGTTCACGCGGTGGTGGGCGCCACAGGGCGGCCGGTGGCATCACGATCCCCGCTATAACCAGGAGGACTGGCTGCGGGCGCTGCTCCGGGCCGAACCGGTTGGGCCCAAACCGAACCACCGGGACTTCTCGATCCACAACTACGGCAATGGGCGGTTCGTCTACGAGCCCAACCTGAAGCGCCCCTCGACCGACTTCGCCGACGGCGTGTACAGCGCCGCGGGCGTGGAGCCGGGGCCCGACGGCCTCACGCTGACGCACCAAGGCGAGGGCTACGCCATCTTCGAAGTGCGCTCACCCTACATCATCGTGCCCGTCGTCGGCGACATGGACACCACCGCCGATGACCGGGAGGCCTCCGTGATCGAGCTCGACGCCCGCGGCGCGGAACTGACGCTTTCGCTCGACAACGGCCTCACGTGGCAACCCCTGCTCATCCCGGACGGCCCCACGCGCATCGACGTGACCCCAAGCGTGGCAGGCACCTACGGCTACTTGCTGCGGATCCGGCTGAGTGGAGAGCCCGGCCGAGCCGTCGTGCGCTCACTGCGGATCACGACCTGGGTGCAGGTGGCCCCCGCGGCACTGCCCTCACTGCGTCCGGGCACGAACCGGATGGAGTACCGCACGGGCGACCACTATGGCCTGCAGACGCGCGTGGTCGAGCTGCGCTCTCGCGCCCACCGGCCTGAGGGGCTGCTCCAGTACCTCGTCGAACCACCGGAGGACTACGACCCCGCCCGGCAGACAGCCCGCATCCGCGGCACCATCACCGCCCGGGTCGACGCACCGCCGGGGACACGGATCGCGTGGCTCACGGCCGGCGCCAGCTTCACTACACACCAGGGGCAGGCCGCGACGCAGACGCGGAACGCCATCGCCTACGCCGTCGGGGAGCCAGAGGGGTTCGTCGAGGTGTTCCGGTCGCAGGTCCCCACCTACTGCAATCACTGGTTCACCAATGCCGACCCCGAGATCCGGCTGGCCGAACCCGCGCGCACCGTCTTCGTGCGCTACACCGGTGACCCCGGCCTGAACAACATTCGCATCTACGCCCACTGCACCGAGGACGAGCCCCGGACCGGCGGCCGGGTGACCATCCGGCACGTCTGGCGCGAGGGCGGGCAGCGCAAGACGCACACGGTGGATCGGGAAGGACCGGGCGCGTACCATATCGTCACCGAGGGCCAGCCGGAGGACGAGTCCATCGAGCTCCGCGTTCCGAGCGACGCCGGGCCGGAGCCCACGGGAGCCCCGAGACGCCCAAACCGGTGAACCGGCCCCCGTGGGGCCTGGCTTCACTCGGGCCCAGCCCGATCCGCGTCATCCAGCGCATCGCGCACGGCCTCGACGGCCGAGAGGCGCCGAACCAGCACGGTACGCACCCGAGGCCCCTCGACCTCGCCGACCACAAACGCATAGCCCTCATGGTCGACCCGCTCGCCCGTGTGGGGCAACGCGTGCAACTCCGTCATCATGAAACCCGCGATGGTGTCGAAGTCCCCGTCGGGCAGGGCGATCCCGAGGACCGTTTCGACCTCATGCCGAGACGTGTTGGCGAGAAAGCGCCACTCGCCCGGACCCATCGAGACCACGGGGTCCTCCTCGGTGTCGTGCTCGTCGCTGATGCCGCCGAAGATCTCCTCGAGGACGTCCTCGATGGTGACGATGCCGTCCACGCCGCCATGCTCGTCGATCACCAGCGCCATGTGCACCCGTCGTCGCTGGAGCTCGCGGAAGAGGGCATCGATCCGCATCGTATCCGGCACCGCGAAGGCCGGCCGCACCAGCTCGCGCACCGTGCCCGACGCCCGTCCCTCGTGGTACGCCGCCAGCAGATCGTTGGCGTACAGCACCCCGGCCACATGGTCCAGGTCGCCCTCGTAGACCGGGATCCGCGACTTGCCCTCGCGGGTGATGGTGTCCACGGCGTCGGGAAGCGAGCAGTCGGCGGGCAGCGCCACTACATCGACGCGGGACACCATGATCTCGCGCGTCGTCAGGTCGCGGAAGGCCACGATGCCATCGATCATGTGCGCCTCCTCGGCCTCCAACACGCCCTCCTCCTCGGCCACATCGGCCAAGGCCTCAATCTCCTCGCTACTGACCAGCACCCGCCCGCGCAACTCGGTCACACCGAACAGGCGGCGCACCGGGCGAGACACGGCATTCACCACGCCCAGACCCCAGCGGAACACGAGACTGTGGACGAGCCGGTGAACCGGCGGAGCCACCAGGAGCGCGTAGCGTTCCGCATGATGGGTCGCCAGGGTCTTGGGAATGATCTCACCCACGAGCAGCGTGACCAGGATCTGGACCGCCGCGATCCATGGGCCGTGGGATCCATGCCCCGTCCGGATCGCCACCAGGGCCGTGGTGTTGGCCACCACGATGACCAGGACGTTGATGGCGATCATGATGCCCGAGAGATAGCTGGCATCCTCGTCCGCAAACAGCACCATCAGCAACTCGGCCCGGCGGTCGTGCTCCTCGGCCCGCTTGCGGACGCGCGGGCGACTGACGCTGACCAGAGCCAACTCGGAAAGCGACAAGAAGGCCATCATGCACAGGGCCGCCAGCCCCGCGGCCAGCGCCACCAGGACGGCGGGGTGCGACCAATCCAACGGAGCCCGCGTCGAAGGGGCAGAGCCATCCCCCATCGCCCACAGGGCGTGGGCGGCGAGAGGAGCCCCCAGCAACACAGCCACCGAGCGGCCATGCCGCGCCGGGCGACGGGCGAACGGACTGTTAGGTTCGTCAGTAGTGGCGTCCATGCGTCAGGCGGTTGGGGTAACCTCCGAGCCCTCGGTCGAACCCATGACTCGGCGGATCAGACGAGCCCGGGCGACGCGCCGAGCCACCACCTCGAGCACCTCGATCTCGAGGTGACCTTCCCCTAGCTTGACCCGCTCCCCCCCTTCCGGAAGCCGGCCCAACAGCGAGTTCACCAGCCCCGCAACCGTCTCGAAACCGTCCTCGGGCAGATCCAGGCCATAGTCCCGGTTCAGCTCGTGAATGTGAGCCTGGCCGCTCACCAGATAGACGCCCTCGGCTTCCTCGACCGCGTCGGGGGGCTCCGCCTCGTCATACTCGTCGAGGATCTCCCCGACCACTTCCTCCAACACATCCTCCAGAGTCACCACACCCGCGGTCGCCCCGAACTCGTCGACGGCGATGGCCATGAGCCGTCGCTGGGCCTGGAACTCGGCCAAAAGGTCAGCCACCTGCATGGTCTCGGGCACATGATAGGCCGGGCGTGCGAAATCACCCACCGCGCGGTCCGCCTGCCCCTCCTTCAGCACCGGCAGCAGGTCCTTCGAGTACACAATGCCGACCACGTGGTCCCGATGCTCCCGGTAGACCGGCAGGCGCGAGTGCTTCTCGGCCACCATCCGCGCCGCGGCCGTGGCCACGCAGTCGCTCTCCTCGACACAGACCACCTCGCCGCGAGGGACCATGACCTCGCTTACCGTGCGGTCGGCGAACGTGATGGCGCTCCGCAGCATGTGCTTCTCAGCGTCGCCGACCTCGGACTCATCAATCATCGAGATAATCTCGTCAGCGGTCACCGTCGGACGCTGCTGCCTCACACCAAACCACCACAAGATGCACCGGGCGACCAGACCCAGCGGAGCCGCCACCCAATACAACACACGATGCACCACGAGCACGAACGGGGCCAGGGCCAGCGAAACCCGCTCCGGATCCTTGGAGGCGATCACGGCCGGCGTAACTTCCACAAACAGCACCACGACCGCCGTGAGGCCGAACAACGCAACCCAGTGGCCATACTCCGGCATGAGCACCAACAGACGGTGGGTCAACAGGGCCTCGGAGACGCTCAACACACCGGTGATAACCACGAGGATGGTCGTGAGCAGAGCAGAACGGTTCTCAAGCAGACGCACCAGCGCGCGTCCGCCGCGAGTGCCCCGCTGAGCGAAGCGCCGGGCTTTGACCGGGCCAGTGGCGAAGAACGCGATCTCAGAAGCACAGAACAGGGCCTGCAGCCCCAGCAGTCCCGCAACAACCACCAGGAGCAAGCCGAGTGGCCACTCGTCCAAAGAAACTCGTTCCCCCGGGGGGATTCTTCCCCCCAGATCTAGTGTATACCTCCACTTCCGGCCTGTCACGACGCGGGAGCGAGCTGCATCCGCCGCCCCCACCCCGATGAACGTGTGCACACATTTGCTCGCATGAAGTACTTTACAAAACGGCTCAGAACTGGTATAATAGGATAGCGCGCAAGCGTTCTGGACGAGGTGGTGGCTGGGGTGCTGGGCGACTACGCGCAGACCACGCCCACAAAGACGCGGCTCGAGGCGTCGCGCGTCGGCCACGAGATCGGCTGTGCAACTCTCGGTACGTGCGGACGAACCGCTAGACCCTCGGCACGCGGACGAGCTCCTTCGACTCGGCGGCCTGGGCGGCTGCGATGGTGACCGCCAGGGTCTTGAGCGCATCGGCGTAGTCGGAGGCCACGAGGGCCGGGTTGCCCCTCTTGATGGCGTTGATGAAGGCGGCGCTGACCCGGGCCGCCTGGCCCTCGGCGGCGGGGATCTGGCGCCGGGCGCCCTCGGCCGGGATGATGGCCCCGTCCGATCCGTCGATCTCGCAGACCAGATCGTGCGTGATGACCTTCAGGCCCACCATGCCCCAGTTGCGGGCGCAGCAGCAGTTGGTGATGCTGGCGATGGCACCCGAAGCGAGTTTCAGGTTCGTGGTGCCCACGTCCTCGACCGTCGAGCCCTTCATCCGGGTGTGCATGATGCGTCTGGCGTAGATGGCCTGGACATGGGTGACCTCGCCGCACAAGTAGCGCAGCAAGTCGAAGATGTGGGTCGTCTGCTCGATGTTCTGCCCACCACCCTGGTCCTTGCGACGCCACCAGGGCACGCCGGGAAACCCGCCACACCACGAGCCGACGGCCATGCAGATGGTCTGACCCTTCAGAGCCTTGCGCGCCTCGACGCTGGCCTGGATGTAACGCCAGTGGTAGCCGACGGCGGTGATGATTCCGGCTTCGGCCACAGCCCTGGCGATCTTCTTGGCCGTCGGCAGGTTGTTCGCGATGGGCTTCTCGATGAACATGGGGAGCTTCCGCTCGATGCACGCGAACTCGATGTCGCCGTGGACATGGGGCGGCGTGCAGATGAAGACGCCATCCAGCTCCTCGGCGTCGAGCATGGCGCGGTAGTCCTGGTAGGCGCGCCCCTTGTAGTGGTCGGCACAGGCCTGGGCGCGGGCCATGTCGACGTCGGCGAAGGCCACCATACGCACGCCCTTCTGCGTGTCGAGCTGCCGCATGTGGTGCCCGGCAATGCCTCCGGAGCCGATGAACCCGATCTTCACTGCCATGGTGCTCCTCCTTCTACCTACACGCCGGGGTCCTCTGCCCGGCACCGGTGCGGGGACCCTCACTGCGGCGGCAGCACGCGCCACTCGCAGACACCGCCCGAGGAACCCTCCTGGAGCCGCACGCTCAGCCGGAGCCCCCGGGTGGTCACGGGACGAAAGGTCGTGCGGTTGAACGTGTTCACCTGGCAACCGTACCCGGACGCCGCCTCGACCGGCCGCCAGGAGTCGCCGTCCTGCCATTCGACCACCCACGAGGCCGGCACCTTGCAGCCACCGGTGCCGGTGTCATCGAACCAGTAGACCTCGACCCCGCCGATCTCGACCGGCCGGTCCCAGGTGTAGGCCAGCCACTCCTCGGTCCCGAGGTGGGGCCACCAGTCGAAGCTGATCTCGCTCGACGAGGCCGGAATCACGCGGTCGTTCACGGCCCCGAGACTCTGGTGAACATAGGAGGCGGAGACATCCGCATCGTCGGCCAAAGAATGGGCCAGGCGTGGCTCGGTCAGGCCGGCGGCCTCGGGCAGCCAGACGACCATCTCCCCGGGATCACGGTTCGCCCACGCATAGTAGGGCACCGCCGTGAAGGGGACGTCGCCCGAGAGCTCGGCCGTGCGGTAGAGGCGCCGGTCCCACTCGCCGGCGGCGCGCCGCGCCGTTCCCCTAACCTTGACGACTCCGCCGAGGAGTTGGCCATCGAACTCACTGCGGAGCGAGGTGTCGCGCGGCAGGTACAGGTCTCGGACGTGCCGGTCGTTGTCCACCCCCTCCAGGCAATAGACCAGGGGCCCGCGTTGGAGGGCCACGCGTCCCACATCGGCCTGGACCATCGGGTGGGCTTCGACGCGTTCGACGGGCATGTCCAGATCCAGCGTGATCGTCTGCCCGGACCAGCGCTCTCGCAGATGAATGTAGCCGTCATCTGAGACCCGGGCCGGACGCTCACCGCCGTTGACGCGGACCGTCCACGACCGGCACCACCCGGGCTTCCGCAGGCACACCACGAACTCGGCGGGCATGTCGGGCTTGACGGTGAGGCGAATGCGTCCATCCCAGGGGTAATCGGTCTCCTGCGTCAAGGCGACGGCCTGGCCCGCCACCCGGGCCCGGGCCTCGCTCCGTGCGTAGAGCTGGACGTACAACGCCCGTTCGCCCGTGGCGTAGAGCATGCCGGGCACCTGGGGGATGACCCGCAGGATGTTCGGCGGGCAGCAGGCGCAGCCGAACCAGTCCACTCGCTGGTGGCCGTTGCGGCTGCCCAGTGGATTCACGTAGAAGAACCGGTCGCCACTGAGGCTGATGCCGGACAGGGCGCCGTTCATCAGGGCGCGCTCGGCCTCATCCACATATCGGGCATCGGCGTCCACCAGTGCCATGCGGTGGCCGAGCAGCACCAGGCCGATGGCCGCACAGGTCTCGGCATAAGCCGTCTCGTTGGGGAGGTCATAGGCGGTGGTGAACCCTTCGTTGCTGCCCGAGGGACCGATGCCGCCGGTGATGTACATCTTGGCAAATGTAAGGTCGTCCCAGATGGCGCGGGTGGCCTCCAGCAGGCCCGCATCGCCGGTCCGCGCGGCCACATCGGCGGCGGCGCAGAAGAGGTACATGGCCCGGACCGCGTGGCCGACGACACTGCGCTGGTCGCGGACAGGGATATGGTTCTGGTCGTACTCGGTGTGGGCGTAGCCACGGGCGTTGATGAAGTGCTCGGCGAGGCGCAGATACTTGGCGTCGCCGGTGGCATCCGCCAGCTTGACCAGGGCGAGCTCGATCTCTTCATGGCCGCACACGCCGGGGTTCTTGCCTGGCCCGAAGACCGAGTCGATGCAGTCGGCCGCGCGGATGGCCACATCCAGAAGTCTGCGGCTGCCGGTGGCCTGGAAGTGCGCCACGCCGGCCTCGAGCAGATGCCCCATGCAGTACAGCTCGTGCATGGAGGGGAGGTCGGACCAGCGGAGCCCCGGGTCGGTGAGGGTGTAGAACGTGTAGATGTAGCCGTCAGGCTGCTGTGCGGCCGCAATGGCGTCGATCAGCGGATCGATCTGCTCGGCGATACGGGCCCGGCGGGCCGCGTCGCCCTCGATGGCATACAGGTACGAGGCTCCCTCGATGAGCTTGTAGACATCGGAGTCGTTGAAGAAGATGCCCTCGAACCCGCCGGGCTCGGTCCCTGCCGCGGCGCGAAAGTTGTGAATCCGGCCCGTCTCCTCGCACATCCGGATCTCGTGGGCGATGGTCACATCGCGGAGCACCTCGAGGCGAGGCGCCCAGAAACCGTCGGTGAGCCGGACATCGGTGAGCGGCACGGGAGTGAGTCCTCGCCCGGCCGCATTGGCCGGAACGCCCAGCGACATGCACATCATCAGGAGCGCCGGCGCACCGGCTCCGGTCCGTGATGCCATTACCACGGGTACGCAACCTCCTTGGGGATGCCTGGCGGCCACTCGCGCACCGGGCAGCATGATGGCCGAACCGGTGCGACCCATGGGAAATGCCCGGTGTGATGCTTCGGGCCGCGCTTCCGGCATCCTCCCCGGCCTCTACCCTTCGACCGGCCCGATGCGACCCGGCGGCCCCTGGGCTCGGGATCAAGTTGACCGGTGGGTGCCCGCGGGCTCAGCCGCTCCCTCCGGCCGCTCGAGCCAGCTCGATGAACCGCCGCACGCGCGCCAACGGCGTGCCGGGGGTGATGGGACTGCCCGTCGACATCACGAAGCCTCGCGCCCTGGCCCCGGCGGCCGCCTGGCGCCGGATCTCGGCCTCGAGCCGCGCATCGCTGCCGCGCTCGAGCACACCATAGGGGTCGATGTTCCCATGCAGGCACACGCGGCAGCCAATGGCGTCGGCGATGGCGCCGATGTCGTTCACATAGCCCTTCATGCTCGTCTCGATCCAGAGCGCATCGGCCCCGGTGGACGTGATGAGGTCCAGCCGGTCAGCAACTCCCCCAAAGTAGTAGACGTAGGCCAGCTGGTCATGCCGATGGATCTCGGCCACCAGCTCGGTGATGTAGGGCAGGGCGAACCGCTCGAACTGGGGCACGGAGATCATGTCCGACGTGGTGAGCGTCGCGTCCACATAGAGGGCGTCCGCGCGGGCCGCGGCGAGGGCGCGGATGTTCTCGATGCTGCACTCAAGGATTCGCCGGCACACCTCGTCGACGAACCCGGGGCGCTGGGCGGCCATGGCCAGCAGGTTGGAGACACCCAGGTAGAAAGTGGCGTCCCAAAAGGGTGTGGCCACCCCGCCCGCCACGATGAAGAACTCGTCGCCCAGGGCAGCCACGGCCGCATCGATGTAGTCCAGGGAGCCCGCCGCCAACTGGCGCTCCGCCGGCACGGGGGTGATAAGCCGCTGGATATCCGCCGTGTCGAGCACTCGTTGCTCCTCGTTGGCGGTGCTGGCGATGGGGTGGCCGGGCGACTCGACGATTATCTCCCAGCGGTCCTCGTGCTTGTGGTGCCGGAAGCACTGATGGCCTCGCCGCACGATCTCGACGCGTTCCCGCGCCTCGCGCGACGGCGCCAGCTGGGGCTGGAGCATGTCGAAGGGCGCCAGGTGGACCATGCGTTTGAGCGCGGCCACGTGGTCCTCCGGGCTCGAATGGAGCCAGGCGTGAACCTGCCACTGCGGCTGTCCGGTGAGTTCCCCGAAGTGGTCCTGATGGTACAGGCCCACATAGGGAGCCGCCACCGGCGGCCGGTCCACCGGCTCACCGGTGTAGGCGGCTCGCACCCGCTGTCTTGGGTTCATGACCCCACCTCATGCTGGCCCCACCGCGACCCGGCGAGAGGGCAGGACTCGTCGCCGACGAACCGCGGGATCAGGGCCAGCGCCCGCCGCCCCGGGGTCGAACCGGTGGCCGTGTCCGGCCCGTTCTTGGGGCGGTGCGGGCCGAGTCCGGAATCCGGGAGTGGCGAGGTGATCCCTGTGGCGAAGCGCATTGGGTCTCACGTGGTAGTTCTCACACTGGTGGGCACACTCCTGGCCTGGACCGGGTGCGGCAAGCCGGCGGCCCCCCTGACCCGTACCATCAGCAGCAAGGGCGGGGCGAGCGATAGCGCGCCCTCGGCCAAGGCGGGCGCCGCCAGAGTGACGGAACGACCGGCACGGCCGCGCGAGGAGCTGTTCTGGGGCGGCAGCGGCACCCCGGGCATGCCCGACTCCTTCGGCCCGGCGGGCCCCAGCCCCGTGCTGCTGTTCGGATCGCGAGTCGCGGCGGGTGAGATGGAATTCCAGGGCGACGAGACCCACGGCTCTGTGATCGCGGCCCAGTCCACCGACACCCACCTCGAGTACGAGCGCGACGACGACATCGATGCCCGCTGGGTCGAACTCCCGCCGCCCAGCGGCGACGCGACTCAGGTCCAGCACTTCGCCGGCATGGCGGTCTGGGGCACGGTGGCCCGGTCGGCCCAGAGGACGGCCACCGATGAGTACGAGGCCGAGTCGGCCATCTACCTGACCCGGATGCCCTACGACCAGGTCGTGGCCCAGTACACACCCTCGGACTCCGCGGATCCGGCCACCGGCCTGGCCGGCAAGGGGTGGACGAAGACCGATGCCGCTCCGGCGCGGACGGCCGACCGTTGGGTGACCTTCATCCGCAAGGGACCAGCGGAAACGCACGAGGTATCCATCGCCGAGTTCGCCAGCTTGGGTCTGGTGCAGGTCACGCTGGCGCGGACGGTCAAAGGCTCGGCTGGCGCCAGTGCTTCAGCGCCCATGACTCCGCCCGCGCCGGGAGGCAGCGCCCAGGGCAAGGGACCCGGCATGGCGATGAAGGCCGGGCCGCGCGGCGACGAGCCGCCCACACCGACACCCAAGGGCACCGGCGGCGTGCGTGGCAGTGCGCCTCAGCCGCCTGCGGATGGAGGGGGCGGCCCGGAGAGCCCCGCCCCGGCGGGACCCAACCCCGAGCAACCGGACACGCCCACGTTGTAGGATACGCTCGACGGCGCCGGCCGGGGGCCTCCGATCCCGGCCCATTGGCCGGCCGTGCGCGATGGACTCGCGCCCGGCGGCGGGCGTGAGGCGTACTGTGACCTCTCACCAGGGAGTGGCCATGTGCCGATACTGCTATGCCCTGATCGCGTGCGCAATGCTGTGCCTGGGACCCCTCGCATGCCGGCAGGGCGCGCGTCCACAGCCGGTGAGGCCAGCGCCTCCCGGCCCGGAAGTCGCCGTGGAAGGCGACGCGAGCCAGGGCCGTGTCACGGCGCGAGTGGGCGGCCAGCCCATCACCATGCCGTATGTGTCCGACGAGGAGAAGGGCATTACCGCGGACGCCTTGGGGCTGAAGCCCCCGCCCCAGGCCCGGCGGCAGAAGGGCGAGGTCGTGCGCAGCACCATCAACACGGGCGAGTCCGGCACGCCCGCCCCCCTGGTGCTACAGGCGGCCACCTACATCAGCGCGAAGCCGGAGGACGAGGTGCTGGCCTTCTATGAGAAGGAGTACGGCGCCGCGCTGAAGGACCTGTCGGGCGCCAGTCAGGCCAACCTCGGGGTGACCGTCGAGCAGGCCTCGAACCTTCAGGCAGTGCGCTTTCTGCTGGTCAACGGCGCCATCTGCCAGATCAGTCTGGACGATGATCCCGGGAGCGCGGGGACGCGGGTGATCCTCTCGAAATGGGCCGAGGCGCCCCAGGATCTGGTCGACGGCCTCAAGGCGCTTCTCACCTCGGACAAGCCGGGGCAGGGCTAGACCCCATGTCGCGCGAGAGACCGGCTGCCGCCGGCGCGTCCCGACCATCCCCGCAGGACCCGCGCGGACGGCTGACGAAGGATCAAACCCGCCCGGCATCCGGATCGCCGGGCTGCGTTCTTGTGTGCCGACAGCGAGCCCATGCAGACTAGAGCCGAGTCAGCCCGAGCCGAGCCCGTCGCCGAGACGCGGGACGAGGCGGGCCGCCGGAGCCCCTGGCGGTTCGCGGCGGTAGTGCTATTCGCGGTCGTCCTCATGCCCCTGAACAGCTACTGGGTCGTCCAGTCCGAGCTGGTCCGCTACCAGGGGCACCCCACCACCATCTCGCTGTTCTACAACGTCGTGTTCATCCTGCTGGTGCTGACGCTGCTAAACCTGCCGTTGCGCCGGTGGGCTCCGCGCCTCGCCCTGACCCCCGGCGAGCTCATGACCATCTACATCGTGCTGTGCATCGGGTCCGCCGGGGCGGCCCACGACGCCATTCAGGTCCTCACCCCGGTCATGACCCACGTGTTCTACTACGCATCACCCGAGAATGGTTGGGCGGACCTGATCCAACCCCACATGCCGACGTGGCTCTGCATGACCGATCGGCAGTCGCTGATCAACATGCACTGGGGCGAATCGAACTTCCTCGCACCGGAGAACTACCGCCCGTGGCTGCTCCCGGGCCTGTGGTGGACCGCATTCACCGTGGCCCTGTGGTCGACATGCCTGGGACTGACGAGCATCTTCCGGCGACGGTGGATCCACTCGGAGCGCCTCACGTACCCCATCGTGATGCTGCCGCTGGAGATGGTGGCCTACCGGTCGCGCGCCCTGCCCGAGGGCTTCTACAAGAACAGGATGATGTGGCTCGCCTTTGGCCTGGCCCTGGGCGCCGACATCCTCAACGGCATCCACACCCTGAAGCCCCTGTGGCCCATGATACCGATCAGCCCGCGGTCGGCGCCGAAGCTGAACATCATCAGCCAGGTTCTGGACCGGCCGTGGAATGCCATCGGCTATGCCCCGGTGTCGTTCTACCCCTTCGTCATCGGGCTGGGCCTCCTGCTGCCCACCGAGCTGGCCACATCGTGCTGGGTGTTCTTCTGGTTCTGGAAGATGCAGCTGGTGGTCGGCTCCCTCTTCGGCCAGAACGTGGCCCAGGGCTTCCCGTGGATCGAGGAGCAGGAGTTCGGGGCGTACCTGGCGGTGACGGCGTTCTTTGTCTGGGTGAGCCGGAACTACCTCGCGGACGTGTGCCGGCAGATCATCCACCCGAGAACCGAGGCCGGTACCGGGTCGCTGCCCGAGGGGATGAGTTATCGCACGGCGGCGCTGCTGGTGGTGGGTGGTTTCGTCTTCGTGGTGTGGTTCTCCGTGGCGGCGGGGATGCCCGTGTGGATGGCCGTGGTGTTCTTCATCACCTACTTTGCCATCTCGATGGCCATTGGCCGGATTCGGGCCGAGATGGGCATGCCGGCCCACGACTTCCACTTCGCCGGGCCGGACCAAATGCTGCCCAACATCCTCGGGACGCGGCGCTTCCCGCCCAGAGCCCTGGCCATCGACTCCATGTACTGGTGGTTCAACCGAGCCTCCAGAGCTCACGTGCTGCCCCATCAGGCCGAAGCATTCAAGATCGCCCAGCGCACCGGTATGAGCAACTCAAGCATCGTGGGCGCGCTGACGGTCGCCATGGTCATCGCCATGCCCGTGGCCTTCTGGGCGATGCTGCAGTGTGACTACAAGTACGGCGTGGCGGCCCAGATGAGCGGCGGCGCGGCGGGCTTTGGGAACGAACCCATGTCGAAGCTCGCTTCGTGGCTGAACGCGCCAACCGGGTTCAGCATCCAACGCCTCCTCGCGGCGATCATCGGAGCCGTGTTCTTGTTCACCACCATGATGCTGAAGACCCGGGTCTCGTGGTGGCCCATCCATCCGGTGGGGTATGCCGTGTCGGCGAGCTGGTCCATGCAGTTTCTGTGGTGCCCGCTGCTGATCGCGTCGGGCATCAAGTGGGCGGTAACCCGCTACGGCGGCCACCGGTCGGTCCAGTCGCTGGTGCCGCTGGCTTTCGGCATGATCCTGGGCGACCTGACCGGTGGAAGCTTCTGGACGCTGTACAGCCTGTGGAAGAAGGTGACAGTGTACAGCATCTGGCAGTGAGCCTGATGGCCGCAGCGGGGCCCGGCGACCTCCGCACCATGGGCGGCGCGGCCGTCGGTGTGCTGGGATGAGCCCCCGGCCGGCCCGTGGTCTGTCCGCCATGGGACCTTCGGTGAAGGAGACAGCGGCCGGCGGGTCCGAATAGGGCAAGGACGAGGGCGGTCATGAGAGCCACCGCCCCATGTGGAATGCGGATGCGGGTCGCGGCCCGGTGGACGCGACCGTTCGGTGTTACGGTGCGTGCGCGGAGAGGAGATCGGGACATGACCGGGAGGTCTCAACCGACAGTCGTGGGGCTTGCCGTGATCTGCCTACTGGCTCTGGGGCTCGGCACGGCGTTCGCCGTGGAGCTGACCGTCGCCGGTGCCGGGGCGACCAACGTGGTCTCGGGCACGGTGAAGCTGAATGTGTCGGCGCCAGGGGCTGAGGGCGGGTACGTCATTCTGAAGGTCGATGACAAGTTCATCTCCTCTCAGGCACCGCCCTTCGATTTCGTGTGGAACAGCCGCACCGTCGAGGACGGACAACACCGTATCACCGTCACCGAGGTGAACGCCGACGGCAAAGTAGCGGACAAAGCGTCCCAGGTGGTGCGCGTGGAGAACCGGGCCACGGTGACGGGTCCGGTGACCCTGGCTTACCAGTTCCGCCAGGGCGCCAAGGCGACGTACACCATCACGGGACAGACCGACATCAAGGAACTCGGCGCCAACCGATACTACGAGTTCGTGCCGTGGAACCTCTACTCGTCCTATGCCGGGCGGTTCCAGGTGGCCGCCGCCGAGACGGTCACCAACACGCAGGCCGGCCAGGCGGTCATCGAGCGGGCGCTCACCGCCGGCGAGGTGGATCTGCCCGAGGTCATCTCGCGCCTGCTGGGCGTGGGGAAGACGACTCAGGTGAATCTGACCACGGCCGGCGCCCTCAAAGACGGCCCGGGTGTGGTCAACACCGAGTGCAAGTTCGGCGCAGCGTGGATCGCTCTCCCGGAGAAGCCCGTCCAGGAAGGCGACAAGTGGAACGGACCGCTCGTGGCCCAGTTCGAGGTCCAGGACGGCCGCACGGTCATGGTACCGGCAGAGCACCGGGTGGTGGACTTCGTCAAGGACCACGGCGTCGACTGCGCGCTGATCGAG
>Ga0116184_10002047_pt1 | contig 18167 bp, 11 predicted proteins | sample AD_JPNNA5_MetaG_FD_89886 | JGI IMG/M metagenome (GOLD analysis project Ga0116184, IMG submission 89886) | Active sludge microbial communities of municipal wastewater-treating anaerobic digesters from Japan - AD_JPNNA5_MetaG | ecosystem: Engineered > Bioreactor > Anaerobic > Digestate | place... | reverse complement strand
GAACATTACTCAACGATTTCATCCTTTGTCGCGCGGCTTTGCATGCTCAACACCGGCAGCCGCAACACGCCCGAAGCGGCGGTGCTCGCCAGCGGCAGCGCGATGCCTTTCCGTCCCGTCGCCCCGCTGTATGAAAAAGGCATCGACTTCAACTACATCGACGAGGACACCCTCTTTTCGAGCGCCGAAATACAAGGCGGCAAAATCCGTATCGCAGGTTACGAATACCCGGCGCTGCTTATCGACGAGTCATTGGAGACCCAAAGACCCGTCAATGAAATAGCGGGTGAGTTTGCGCGCCGGGGCGCGCGCGTTTACTTGGGCGGTGATTTCGATGCCTTTATGGCCGCGAACCGCTCGGCGCCCGAAACATTCGAGACGGATTCCTGCTCGGTCAGGCGCGTGCATCTGCGCCGTGACGGCGCCGATATTTATCTTTTCGCAAATGAATGCGGGCCGCGAGCCGAAACGGCCGACGGCCTTTTCCGCGGTTTTCCTCCGTGCCTGTGCGTCGAACTTGACCCCTACACCGGAGAAACCAGAGAAGTCGGCACGCTGCTGCCGGACGGCAGCCAAAGCCTGCGCGTGGCCATCGAGCCCTACCGTTTTCGCATCTTTGCCTTTGACGCTTCCAAGCCGCCTCTGCCGGCAGAGACGCGCGGGCGGAAAAGCCGCTTTGAGCCCCTGCGCCTGCGGCCTGTGAAGCAGCCCGCGGGCCGCAAGGTATGGGAACCGCTTGAATACCGTGGCAGCTTTAACGCTGTTTGGGAGGATGGCGCCGCCTACCGCCTTGATTTCGAAGATGTCAAATGTCTTGCCGAAGTCACGGTCAACGGCGGGTATGCCGGGCCGCTGATTTTCAAGCCCTTCACGCTGGATATCAGCCCTTTCGTACGCGAAGGCGGCAACAGCATCGAGATAAAAATCATTCCCGGAGCCGAAAGCAAATTCGGACATCCGGGAAAATACGGTTACCGCGGCGCAAGGCTTACAATCAGCAAGCCGGAATAAAACTTCACAACAGCCTGATGTTGTCCGCGGCGCAGGCCTCGCGGACCGTTTCGGGCCATACGGATGCCTGCACCTCGCCGATATGGGCCTTATTCAGCAGCAGCATGCACAGGCGCGACTGGCCGATGCCTCCGCCGACGGTGAGAGGCAGTTTGTCCTCCATCAGCATACTGTGGAAGGGCAGGTTCAGCCGTTCTTCAAGGCCTTCCTCTTTCAGCTGGCTGACAAGAGATGCTTTATCGACACGGATGCCCATGGAGGATAATTCAAACGCGCAGTCGAGCAGCGGATAGTAGACGACGATATCGCCGTTGAGCGACCAGTCGTCATAATCGGGCGCGCGGCCGCCGTGTTTGATGCCCGAGCGGAGTTTGCCGCCGATTTGGGTGACAAAAACCGCACCGTATTCCCGGACAGCTTCGCGTTCGCGCTGCTCCGGCGTCAGGGCGGGATAGCGGTCTTCCAGTTCCTGCGAGGAGACGAAGACAATGTCCTCCGGCAAATCCGTTGCGAGAACGGGATAGAGGGCGTCGACTTCCCTCGCGGTCTTCAGCAGGGCGGCATAAATCTTTCGCACCGTCGTTTTGAGAAAATCAATGGTTCTGTCCTGAGCCGTAATGACCTTCTCCCAGTCCCACTGGTCGACATACAACGAATGAAGGGGGTCGCACACTTCGTCCCTGCGTATCGCGTTCATATCGGTATAGAGGCCTTTGCCGGGTTCAAAACCGTAGACGCCCAGTGCGTAGCGCTTCCATTTTGCGAGGCTTTGCACCACCTCGGCGATTTCGCCTGTTTCGAGGATGTCGAAGGATACCGGGCGTTCCACGCCGTTTAGGTTGTCGTTAAGGCCGACGCTACGCAAAACAAACAACGGCGCGGAGACCCTCGTCAAATCGAGCGCACGCGCGAGCACGCTTTCAAAGCGGTCTTTGACAAACTTGATGGCCACCTCGGTCTCGATCAGGCCGAGTTTTGATGTGTATGGAGCCATGGAGCACCCCCGTCAACAATAATGCGACCATTATATGTCAATGGGGAGGTATAATTCAACGCTTTTTTCTGATTTTATTGACAAGCCAGGCAACGAAACCCGCGGCCATGAGGCTGTACACCGCCAACAGCAGAATGGATTTTGTCACGGTGGCCGTCGACGACGCTGTGACGAGCGTGTCGCCGGGTGTGCCCTGCCGGAGCATGACAAGAACAAGTGTGTTCTCCGCATAGTCCGCCAAGCACAAGGAGGCTGCAAGCAGCACCGGTATCCGCATCCTCTTACCGTAAAGCCGATGAAACAGCAGCGAATACAGCAGGCCGTAAATGATTGGGTAAACAAAGTCCAGCGGCAATTGCACATGCAGGTAGAGCGAAAGCGAGCGGCTGTTCATCCCGGCAATCAGGGAGCGCGCATACGCCGCGTCATACCCGAAGAACTTCAGGTCGAACAATGTCATCTGCGGCGTACCGGACAAAATGGCCGGCAGCAGCACAAAGTCCATGACGCACAGGATTGCCAGGTACACGCAAAACAGGGACACGATCACAAATGTCCCCGTGCGTTTTCCCAATCGATTTTCGTCCAAGTCCATTCCCAGCCTTTCTTTCCAAATAAATACCGTTCAAATAGTCATAGGAACGTTTTTTTTACACATGCTCACATTATGCCGTTACAATACTAACTTTTTGTGATTCAAAATATAGGAAAACCGTCCCCTGTGTTGGAAATAATAGCATAAGACTGTGGAGCGACTCAATATCGGAGAACCGCCCCTTGATTCTTTCTCTTTTTGGGATACAACCTGAAAAAAGTCTATAATGTGTTGGGATTCAGCGAGATAATGGCAAGGCTGGACGCTGTTTTTCACTGCCTTTTTCGTCCGTTGCTGCATATTGACATTTTAAGGCCAAAAAGAGCTGCTTAAGCTCAAAGTTTTCCACAAGCGCTCAGTTTAGGCTGTCGTTTTGTAACAGTCTGCCGTCCCCGCGTCATCCCGGGTCAACTTATTGTACCTTATCCCCCTTGACATTCCCCAGCCCTCGCGTTTTCTAAAAAAGTTATTCCTATAGGATAAACGTTGTTTTATATACATTGGGTTCTTTTGAGTCTATTAAGTCCAACACGGCTAATTTAAGCGGTAATTTAAACAAACTTGTAAAATTATCTAGAGCTTCAACAGGGTCATCATTATAAGCCTGCTCTATTTCATACGGAGTCACCCCAAACACTTCAGAAATAATATTAGCGTCAAACTTAACAGTAGTCAGACCATAGTTATCCGCACAACCTGTAACATAACTGGTAAGGCAATTACCTTCTTTCAATAGTGATAATTCTAAAACATCACCATCAAAGCAATTTACGACTAACAAATATTCATCACGATATTCAAACCAATCTTGAACCTCTTCTTTTATGGTAGAAAAATCAAAATATTCAGAAACTGTACTTATTATTCCGTTATTCTCAACCGTATAAAAAGTAGCGGTTTTTGTTTCAAAACTTGTTATTAGTTTCAATATTTTGCCGACATCATTCGAATAATTTTTTATTTCATCCAATTTTTTATTAACATCAATTCTATACTTATTAGATGATTGGCATCCCCCCAACCCATTTAATACCAATGTAATTGTAGAATTCATTACATGAACTGAGCAAAAAGTAGAGCCCATACTTAATACCTCCTTTATGCATACCCAGCAGTTCTTAAGCCTACCAAAATAATTGGCGCCATCGATCCAGCAGCACCTGCAAGACTTACTCCATCGTCCATTATTCCAACACCTCCGGTAAAAATATCCTCTGCAATCGTTATTGCTATTATGGATGCTGCCACTGCACAAGCTGTCACCATAACCGTTTTCAATGCGTTATATAATTCTGCATTTGTAATAGCACGTCCTGCCTTAGTACTATAAAAATAATAGTATGCTGCTCCTCCAGGTAAAACCAATATGACCATTTTTATTTTACTCATAACATCTACAATGATAGGATCTACTTTAAATCCTCTTTTTAATCCAGTCAAGTCCAAAATGTTGGTGTAAATTCGCTTTCGGTAACAGCGTAATTTAAGCGGCCTGATCGGGGTTGTCCGCGGGAATCTTGGTATCCTTTTGGGGGTAAGGATTTTCGATGAATTCGGTCATATCAAAATACTTTTTCCCGGATGAGCATTTTTCGTGTTGTTCAATCAAAATAGCACCCATTAGACGTATCAGACTGCCTTCATTCGGAAAAATTCTGATGACGCGTTCACGGCGGCGGAGCTCTTCGTTTAACCGTTCAATACTGTTTGAGGTTCTAAGGCGTTTCCTGTATTTTTCCGGAAGATTGAAAACTGCCGTAACATCTTCAAAACTTTCATCAAGCAGGCATACAGCTTTTGGAGCTGTCTTCTCGAATTTTTCCATCATCTGTGTTTTACGCTGTTTTGCCTTCTCAATATCAGGCGCATTATACATATCGTTAAGAGCCTGCTTCATCTCAGGTTGCAGTTTCTTTGGTGTTTTATCGAGCATATTCTTCGAGAAGTGTGTCTGGCAGCGCTGCCAGACAGCCGTTGAAAAATGTTTCTTTATGGCGTTGCGCAAGCCGCCGTGGTTATCACTGGTTATATGGTCAACATCCTTCAGACCACGGGTTTTCAAATCCTCGAAAAACTCACTCCATGAAACTTCAGATTCTCCGTCCGCAATCGTAAACCCCAACACCTCACGGCATCCATCTATGTTTACTCCTGTGGCGATAAGCAAACCTTTAGCTCTTACGGCGTGATTCTCCCTTGCGCGCATATATATTGCGTCAACGATGAGAAACGGATAGTGACCGTTTAAAGGTCGCGTTTTGAAACTGTCAACTATTGGATCCAGATCTTTGCACAATGCCGACACAGTTGACTTTGAAAAGTTTGTCCCGCAAAGCGTTTCCGTTATTTCTCCTACTTTTCTCGTGGATACCCCATGAACAACCATTTCCATCATGCTCAATATCAGCGCTTGTTCACTTCTTTGGTACGAGTTGAATAACTCCGTGGAGAATGTCCCATCCCTGAATTTAGGCACCCGCAAGGTGAGCGTACCTACCCTTGTTGTTATCTCCCGTTCCCGGTATCCATTTCGATATGTCAGCCGACCTTCGCTTCTTTCGTATGGTTCGGCATTGAGTTGCTCTGTTGCCTGCTTATTCAATACAGCGTTTATAACCTGCTCCAGCAATATTGACATGGATTTTTCCCGATTTCCCATGAAAAGGTCTTTTAATATCTCCTCTTCCAGTGTAATATTAATTTGAGTCATGTGTTCTTTCCTTTCAGTTTTTTTGTTTTCTTCAAACTCATTATACCGAAAGTGAGCGCATGGCTCAATTTTATTTTGAATTTACACCAATTATATGGGCTTTATCATGACGGATACGGTTCTCAGGGATTTTTTCATTTCTTCAGCTCCTGTTTTTTCTTGTAAGGATTAGGTGTCAGAGGAATCAGCGGGATAGGGGTATAAAACTCCGCTGCGCTATCTTATCGCCGGTGACATTTTGGTAAGTATAATATTGGAAATCCATTCCCCGTGTTGTCCGGCAACAAATCGTCGAGCATCCGTTCGTGACAGTCAAGCATACCATGCACGGATATTATTTCCTGCTTCGGACCCGACGAAAAGTGCGAACAGAAGTGGCGCTGCTCTTTTTGGGATACAACCTGAAAAGAGTCTACAACGTGTTGGGATTCAGCGAGATAATGGCAAGGCTGGACGCTGTTTCTCACTGCCTTTTTCGTTCATTGATCCAAATCATCATTTTCAAACCAAAAAGAGCTGCTTAAGCTCAAAGTTTTCCACAGACACTCAGTTTGAATTGTCGTTTTGTAACAGTCTGCCGTCCCCCTGTCTAGACCCCTGTCCCCGAACATTTCCCAGCATGATGGCATATTCTTCGCATAAGTACAGCCTGGTAAAGCCAACGCAACAAGCCATTTGTCATAATTAATATTATGAATGACGATGGTATTACAATAAGACTAATTATAATTTTTTCAAAGAAATTATAAATTGGTAGAATATTATTAATTCCTAACCAATCTAATGCGATCAAGTCTAAAATGTTTGTAGAAATCAAAGCCAAAAACAGTATGAAGACTCTTATTGCAACATCTCTACCAGCCAACCTTCTGTAATTCCGAATATATACTTCCGAGTTGCATCTTATACATTTGTATGTCGGCATAAGATTATGTTTCTCTGAATACAACTCAAAGCAAGCCTTAGTTTTAATTTTATGAAAGTTACTCATTTTCGAACTACCAATCTTAATGAATGTTAAATTGTTTTTTTATACCACATGCCTTGTAAAGATGAGTATGGGATGTATTTGTTTCCTACTTTCTTGAGAAAGTCATCGCCTGTATAAAGTAATAGAAAGTAATTATGAGCAATTATAGCATGATCCCTAGTTTCTTCTAAAAATACAAAAATACAAAAGGCATAACTCCCAGTACTTACTTGCGAAAACATACTTTTGGGGAAAAATATTTCACTTAGAATGACAGTAGTAAATTGGCTAATACCAAATCCCGTAAGGAACGCAACGGTTGACGCTAACGCTGGTGCAGCTAAAGGTATCTAAAATGTTTGAATAGGTAACGGCGGAGGTGCTTTTATATAACTCCGCTTTTTCAACCGCCTGCTCGGCTGCGTTTTTTGGCTCTTTCACTTCTTCATTCTGCTGCTTTGTTATATGTGCGGAGGAAGAATTCAGATTCTCACGGAATTGAAAGGATAGGGTATATCCATCACCGGTGACCTTTATCTTTTCATCCTTGTTTAAGGTAACAGGCAGTTCAATGCTAAAGGGGTTGTCCTTATTGGTCAGAACCTTATGGCCTGATTTGCTTGATTCAATCAGCGTATTGTCGATAACCGCAAATTTGCCGTCTTTTTCATAATGAATGGCTTCCGGCGCAATCACGGCTATTTGTGAGCCGTCTTCGCGCCGGTAGACTTTCGTATATTCATCCCTGAGTTCTTTGCATTCGCCGGTAATGGGGTTTTGAACCTCAATGGCCGTTTCGGTTTGCGTTGACACCGCGTTAGCCAGAATATCCATGGGTAATAACTGGATTCCCAAGAGAAGGGCCATCATGACGGATACGGTTCTCAGGGATTTTTTCATTTCTTCAGCTCCTGTTTTTTCTTGTAAGGATTAGTTAATACTGGTTATCCCGACGTTAGTATCTGCTAAAGCAAATCTATTTTTGTCAAATCGACATTCCCCGCTTCGTCGATAAACTCTTCGCAGGCATGGATGTAAACAATCCTGCCGAAGTACATTTCCTTTGTGTTGCTGATAGCGGTATCGACGATTTCGCACTCGATATTCACCGGGCTGCAGCGCAAGAGCGACGCGTTGATTTTGAAACTGTCGTCAAACTCGGCAGGCGCGCTGGGCAAAGGGCCTGTCTTGTCAACGGACGCGCCGGCGGCCTCGAAGAGGTCCCGGCAATGTTTATCCACCAGATTGACGGTAAAACAGCCGGCTTGTTTCATCAGTTTGTACGAGCACGGTGTCGGCGCAAGGCCGGCAATGACCGTCAGCGGATCAAAACTGCAGATACTGCAGCAACCGGCGGCGAGCACGTTGTTCTCACCGGTGATGTCCCTGCACGACACCAGGACGCGCGGCATGGGAAACAGGCCGGCGACTATATTCGCCTGCCTTTTTAACCGTAGCGGTCTGTCCATGTCACTCATCTCCGCATTGAGCAATACGGGAATCGTGATGCCTTCATGTTCAACCGTTGACCATAACGAACCCATCCCGGCGGTCCGCTTGTCAATATTCAACAAATAAATAGTACTATATACTAAAATGGATGTCAACTATGTACACAATTATTTTTTATTAAGATTTATACCCGGTTCTTGCGCAAAATCCAGAATTCACTGAGCAAGACGCCGGCGACCGGTTCGGATATTTCGAGATCGACACAGCCGTTCCGAAAGACCTCCGCCGGCAGCGTATAAGAAGCCGTTTCGAAGCCGGGCGCCAGCATTTCGGCGTCAAAGGCCTCGTCTTTCTCCCCGCCGAACTGCGGCCCGTCGTAAATCGTCACACCGTTTGCGATGACGCGGTGATGAATAAGCACCGGAATCTTTTTGGATGAAAAGGTCACCCTCAGAAAATAATCCTCGCCCGGCAGGAACCCGCCGAGTTTGCACAGCAACTTATAGTTGTCGTAAACTTTAAACATACAAACCGGCATGCTGCCGTTGTTGACACCGGGCCTGTCGCCCTGAAAGTTGATATAGGGCTCCCCCTCCTGCGGCACGCCGAGCACTTCGGCGCCGTGCAGCGCGTAGGAAAAATAATATTCGTCTTTTTCCACCTTGTTGCGCGACAGCGCTCTGCCGATATAGCCGGACCGTTCCGGTTCCGGCAGGGCGAGAGCCTGTTCGAGTTTCGCCGCAAGCCACTTTCTGTCGGTAACGGGCAGGTCGATGGTTTCAAGCGTCGCTCCCCTCTCGGCGGAATCCGCGCCGTAATGCTCCACGTCGAGCTGCAAACCGATGAGTTCGAACAGGCGCTTTGCCAAACCGGATATTTCCGCACGGAGAGCATGGTATTCCGCGTCGAAATCTTCCGCAAGCGTTGCGGCGGCGGCGAGCAGTTCCCCTTTTTCGATTTGTTCACGCGCCCGCTCCAGCAGAACCGTTTCAAAAAGCCGGCGCCGCCGGACCAGCAGATCGCAGTCCGCTCTGAACAGGCACATCAGGAAGCGCCAGTTGTCCGCCATAGCCGGGTTTGACGCCAGCAGGGACTGCCACATGTCATAGGTGCTCTCGATGTGCGGGTTTTCCGCCGGGTCGCCGTACCAGTTGAGTTCGAGCGCGAGGATGGCGTCGGCGGTTTTGTCCGCCGGAAGGCCCCACAGGAACGCGCGCGCGTAGTCGCGAAGGCTTTCGTTCATATCGGCGTCCGGGAAAAAATCCATATCGCTCCATACCATTTTGTTGACATCATCGTTGACCCCTTCGGAATAGGTGACGCTGCCGACCAGGTAGCGCCTCGTCAGGCGGTGAATCAGGCGGTATTCGGACGGGCGAGGGTTGACGGACTCACGGCTGAGCGCGGCGGCAAGGGCAAAGTGCCAGTCGTCCCTGTTGAAATGCACGGGGTATTCGCAGCGCACGTTGTGGGTAATGTCGGTGTAAAGGCGTATGGGATATTTCCCCGGCAGTTTGCGCCGCAGATCGTCGAGCGTAAAAGCCCGGTTCGGTCCGGTGATGACGCCGTCGATTTCGTCGGGCAGTTTTTCCATGCACTCGATAAATTCGCCTCCCCATTCGGGATAAACGTGCGGCTTTTGTGCGGAGGGCCACATTTGTGCCGAGGGGTGCACCTCTTTGAGCGCTTTGGATATGGCAATACAGCGTTCCACAAACTCGTCCGCCTCAAAATCGCCGGGATCGCCGCCGGGAGGAAAAACGACGTTGAGCCGCGGAATCCTCTCGAAGAGCCTTTTCCTGCGTTCCACCGCCTCCTCGACAGGTTCTTCACAGTTCGGGTACCAAAGGGAAACATCCAGGTCGAGTTGGTCAGCCATTTCCGACGCTTTGACCAGGAACTCTTCCTCGTCATATTTCATCAGGCGGTTGCGTTTGGAATTTTTGCGTTCGTAAGGTATATGCTCGCAGGTGTTGCAGCCGAACATCATGATGTCGAGGTAATAGCGGAAATAGTCGTCGTAGGACCAGGCGTCGTAGGTGTTCGGCGTCGTCCTGTAGCCGAGCTGGTGCCCGCGGATGCGCTGCGACGGAATATATCGCCCGCCGATATCCTTGACCAGGATGATGCGTCCGTTTTGATAGGTTGTTTTGCGCAGGAACATGGAATAGCCGAAAATCAGCCCGCGGATGCCATGCGCGCCGACGGTCAGCGTACGTCCTTCGAGCGTAAGAAGATAGGAATCTTTATCGGGCAGCCCGTCCCCGCACAGGGTAAAGCAGACCATGGGCTCGGCATTGCCCGCATTGACAGGAGGCCGCGACCCGGTCCTCATTTCGATTTCCCTGGCGAAAAGTTCCGCGGCGCCGGCGCAGCCGTCTTGCGCGAGGATGGAAAGGCCGGTAAAATCAGCCGTCATCATACTGCCCCCTTCGTTTGATGTTCTCATTGTAACAGTTTTGTGCTATAAGCGGCAAGGCATAAGCACGGCCAGACGATTATTGAGGGTTCTGATTTTTTTTGCCGGAAGTCTTGCAATCGCGCGAAAGTGTATGTATAATAATTGAGCGTTCCGGGTTCACGGAATGCGCCATACCGCGGAGTAGAGCAGTTGGTAGCTCGTCGGGCTCATAACCCGGAGGTCACAGGTTCAAGTCCTGTCTCCGCAACCATAAGGCCGCACCAATCTTTGCGATTGATGCGGCCTTTTCCGTTTTCTCTAAAATTGCTTGTTTATATTTACTGTAATGGCACGGCATATTCGTACAAGGGATACCATTTTGAGGTTAAATAATTGCGCGCCCTGAAAAGGACCCGGCACTCATACACTTCCATCTGAAAGCCCATGCCTCCCCAAGGGATGCCGTAGCGGTTAACCAGCAGGAACGTCGGCAGGTTGACATAGGTGACGCCGGTTTTCTTTTCGACGCAGGAAAAGCCGAACAACGTTTGCGTCAGTTTGCCGTTGATGCCCGTATGCACATGGCCGCTGATAAAGAAAACGTTGCTGTATTTTTCGAGCACGGCGCGCACTTTAACGCTGTTATCACTGCCCATGGAGCCGTCTTCCCAAATCACGCTTTGCCCGTTGGCGCCTTCGACTGGCCAATGGCAGACGACGAAAGCGGGTTTGCCATTGGCCGTTGCCTCGGCAAGCTGCGCGTCAAGGAAAGCCAACTGGTCGGCCCCGATGTCGGGAATGTCCCAACTGTCGTCGCTCTGGTCGCCAAGCACGATGAAACGGAAGCCATTGACTGAAATAGAGTAATAGATATGATTCGTATCCGCACCCGTGTAGGCGTTGTACGTGTCAATTAGCCGCTGCCGCGCCGCTTGCTGCGTAACATCCTCGACGTGACCGATATCGTGGTTGCCCGGCGCTATTACCCAGTCCGGGCCGCCGCAGTGTTTGTCGAAAAGTTCATAGAAGGCATGAAGGGATTCTCCGTCGCCGTAATTGGTCATATCCCCCGCGACAACGGCCGCATCGACTGCGCCGCCTGCGCTGATATCGTCAAGCGCGCGCGCCAGCAGCAGCCGGCCCAGCGGCAGACGGGCGTCGATATGGGTATCCGAGAGGATGCTGACGCTGAGCAAAACGCCTTCTTGTTTTGGCGTGATGGGCGCGTGTACGTTGAGCATCATCGCCAGGGACATCATCAGGGACAGCAGCGCTCGAGTCGGCGCCAAACAATCACTTCCTGACTAAAATCAATTTGCGGGACCGCAGGCGCTTTATGAACGCGCCCGCGGTCACCGTTTTTAATTACCGCACCGTTTCACCGGCCGCCGGCCGGTTTTGAAATCCGATACGGATATTCAGATTTCAGGGATCTCGATTTTAATCTCCTCCCCGCTTTCCGCGGAGCGGAAGATACCGTCGATGATGGCCTGGTTATAGATGATTTCAGAAGAAGGCACATGTGACACTCCGCCGGTTTTCACGGCGTCAAGGAATGCCCTGATTTTTTGGTTGAAGGGGTCGACGCCGTGGTTGCTTTGTTTCGGAATTTCGGTTTGCGTCTGCTCGCCGGCAACGTCGTGGAACACAACCATCGGGCCGCCGTCTGACGGAATCTTGAGCCCGCCCTCGGTGCCGAGAATCAGGGTATCGCCGAGACTGTCCATGTGCATCGCCCACGCGATTTTGAAATCCAGCACGATGCCGCCTTCCAGCCGCACAAAGCCGGCGGCGAAATCGTCGACATCGAACGCTTCGGCATATTCGGGTTTGGCGATAAAACGGGGGTCCTTGCCGAAGAAATCGGATTTGTAACCCGTCACGGTCAGCGGCTTCGGATAACCTACGGCGTCGAGCACCATGTCGAGCGAATAGCAGCCGATGTCGCCCAGCGCGCCGATACCGGCGGTTTTTTTGCAGATAAACGAGGTGCCGTAAGGAGTCGGGATGCCGCGGCGGCGGCCGCCGCCGGTCGAGATATAGTAAATCCGGCCCAGTTCGCCCGACTGGACAATTTTTTTAATCATCTTGGTATTCTCGTCGAAACGGGGCTGAAAGCCGATGTCGAGAATTTTGCCGCTCTTCTTTTCCGCGCGCCGGATTTCGACCGCTTCTTCAAGCGTGACGCACATCGGCTTTTCGAGCATGACGTTTACGCCTTTGTTGAGCGCGTAAATTGCGCATTCGGCGTGCGTCGCATTGTAGGTGCAGATACTGACGGCGTCAAGTTCCTCGTTGTCGAGCAGTTCTTTGTGGCTGGGATAAAAACGGACGTTGTCCCTGTCAATGCACCGGTCGTCAAAAAACGCTTCGGCCTTGCCGGGAATCAGGTCCGCCGCCGCGACGACCTCGGCGTCAGGGCAGTACGAATACGCGATCATGTGCGCTTCGGCAATCCAACCCGTGCCGATAATGCCGACCTTGAGTTTTTTTTCAGTGTCAACGGGCGCTTGCTCTTCCTGCTGCTGTTTGTACCTGTCGAGAATGTTTTCCGCCATGGTGATACCCCTTTTCATTTTTTATGAGAACCGTGAAACGGCATTGCCTTGATGAAAGCCAAAAATCGCTCAAACTACAGCGCAAAACGAGCCGGGCAACCGCAATTCCTTCTTCTGGCCGAAAGATGCGAGCCGGTCTTCGGCCCGTTCGGGCGTCAGCGGCACGGCAACAATCCTGCCGGCTGTTTCTTTCATTGTTTCACCCCGGTCAAATCAAAAATACCTCAAGCCCAAAACCGGTCAAATTGTTCCAGTAGCCAGCGAAGGATGCGTACCAGCTCGATGGACGTCCAGCCGCGGATAAAGTTTGCGATCCGCGCCAAGGCCTCGCCCGCGGTTTCACGGTCGAATTCGCCCGCCGCACCATCGCCTTCATAGCAACCGATGTTGTGCGTTTCGCCGGCGGCGTTGCCGTACAAGTCGCGGCCGCCCATATCCTGCTCCGCCTGCGCGCCTGCGTCGATGCAAGGAGAGCAGGATTTCAGAACAAAACTGTTCTTATCCGTTTCATCTTTGCCCGCGAACTGCGGATTGGCATATATCGACCCGATGTCGCGCAGCGGTTTCGGGCAGTTGTAGTAACAGTTGTTGCCGAGCATTTCATATCCGCCGCTGCAGTTGACGGTGTGGCCGGATATCAGGACGAAAATATTGTTTACGATTACGGCGTCCTTGATTTCGCCGAGGTTGAAACTTTGCGCGTTGACAATTGTGTTGTTATAGAACTTCAATCCCTGCTCGCCTGAGTTGCCGCCGCCCTTGTTGACGCCCCGGTTGTCATTGACCGAAAGGCAGTAGCGTACCATATTGCCGTGCTGGCCGCTGTATGTCGGGCAATTGGTCATAAACTTCGTGTTGTCGTGCGAATAAATATACTGATAGGTGCAATGGTTCGACCGCGAGTCGAAGTCCACCGCCATACCGTCGCCGAAGTTCTTCTGGCCGGCGATTTCACAGTTTTCGAACACGGAATTCTCGCTGCCCCAGAACCACATCGCCGCCGTGCAGAAAGTCCTTTTTTCGGCGCCGCCCTGGCAGCAGTTGATAGCGGAGCAGTTGCGCACCACGGCGCCGTCGCAGATGCCCACAACCACCGCCTCGGCGTCAAGGCCGGTGAAAGAACAATCTTCAACGAGGATCCCCTCGTTATAGACCGGATCGATATCGCTTTCCAGTTCGCACCAGGGGTTTTGCTCGTCGTTCCATGAACCCCACAGGCTGATGCCGTTGCCGCAGTCGAAAAATTCGCAGCCGGATACCGTCAGACCGTTGACCGCAAAGCGCGAACGCGCGGGCAGCCCCTTGACCATGATGCCGGCCCGCGCTCCCGCCGCGCCGGCTGAAAGGTTGTCGCGCGAGGCGGCCGTGTAATTCTGCATATCGTGGAAAGTCAGGTTGCGAAGCGTGATACCGTCTGATTGAGCCGTAAGGGTATCAATCCATATACCGCCGCCGCCCGGCGCGGTTAACTCGATGCCATCAAGCGTCCAGTATGAAATATCGAACATTCTGATGAGGTCGACCGCAGCCGAAGATGTGATGAGCGGCTTGGGCCCTTCGCCGTAAGAGGCAAGCAAAATGGGTGCCTGCGGGGTTCCGCAGCCCTGCAGCGTTATGCCGCCGACAAACACGTCTCCGCTCCTGAGCAAAAGGCGTTCGCCCGGCGCATAGACGCGCGCGGCGGCTTTTTGCAGCGTGGCCCAGGCTTCGCCCTCGCTTGTGCCGCTGTTGAAGTCGCTGCCCGAGATAGAATCGACGTAGAAAGTGTCGGCGGGAACACCGGCCTCGGCCGGAAGAGCGCTATAGTTGAAAGCCAAAGCAATCACGAGCGCGACGGCGGTCCATTTCAAATATCGCTTCATAGCATACCTCCTGCGGCCCGTTTCCGCGTTTATCGGGCCGTCAGCTCCCTGCCGTCAAAATCAATGACTATTTCGGTGCCGGGCGCGGGATCCTCGCGGATAATCTTGCGGGCGGCGAGCGTTTCGACATGCGACTGGATAAAGCGTTTCAGCGGCCTCGCACCGTAGACCGGGTCGTAACCCGCCTCGATCAGATAAGCCTTCGCCGCCTCGGTGACGCGTATTTTCAACTGCCTGCCGGCCAGCCGCTTGCCGAGGTCGGCAAGCAGCAAATCGGTAATTTTATCGATATCCGCCCTTGTCAGGGGCTTGTAGAAAACGATTTCGTCCAGACGGTTGAGAAACTCAGGCCGGAAACTGCGGCGAAGCAGCGCCGAAACCTGCGCTTTTGCCTCCTCGCTGATTTCGCCGTTATCGCCGATGGAATCGAGTATAATTTCGGAGCCGAGGTTCGACGTCAGGATGATAATGGTGTTTTTGAAGTCGACGGTCCTGCCCTGGCTGTCGGTGATGCGTCCGTCGTCGAGCACCTGAAGCAGCACATTGAAAACGTCCGGATGCGCTTTTTCGACCTCATCGAACAGGATCACCGCGTAGGGTTTGCGCCTGACGGCTTCGGTCAGCTGTCCGCCTTCCTCATAGCCGACATAACCGGGCGGGGCGCCGATGAGGCGCGAAACGGAATATTTTTCCATGTATTCGCTCATATCGATGCGGATGATATTATGTTCGTCGTCGAACAGCGCTTCGGCCAGCGCTTTGGCCAGCTCCGTCTTGCCTACGCCCGTAGGTCCCAGGAAAAGAAAAGAACCGATAGGCCGCTTGGGGTCCTGAATGCCCGCTCTGGAGCGGAGAATCGCGTCGGCGACCTTTGAGACCGCCTCGTCCTGGCCGATCACCCTGCGGTGAAGAATTTCGTCGAGGTGCAGGAGTTTTTCGCGCTCCCCTTCCATAAGCCGCGATACGGGGATGCCTGTCCAACGAGCGACGATTTTGGTGATTTCCTCCTCGGTGACCTTGTCGCGCAAGATGGTGTTCCTGCCGTTTGTTTCCGCCTGTTCCTCGGCGAGCGCCAGTTCTTTCTGCAGCTGAGGCAGCCTGCCGTGTTTGAGCTCTGCGAGCTTCTCGAGATTATACTCGTTTTGCGCTTTTTCGATTTGCGCGTTGACTTTTTCGATTTCTTCGCGGATTTTCTGCCCTTTGCCGATGGAGTTCTTCTCGTTTTCCCACTTCGCCTTGAGCGCGGCGAAATCTGTTCTCAGGTCGGAAAGCTCCTGCTGAATCTGCGCCAGGTTCTCGAGGGATAGTTTATCTGTTTCTTTTTTCAGCGCTGCCTCCTCGATTTCAAGCTGCATGATTTTATGCGAGATTTCGTCAAGTTCGGCGGGCAGCGAATCGATTTCGTTTTTTATGGAAGCGCAGGCTTCGTCGACAAGGTCGATGGCTTTGTCGGGCAGAAAACGGTCGGATATGTAGCGGTTTGAAAGCACGGCGGCCGCAATCAGGGCGCCGTCTTGTATCTTCACGCCGTGAAAGACCTCGTAACGTTCCTTGAGACCCCGAAGGATGGAAATCGTATCCTCCACCGAGGGTTCGTTAATCAGTACCGGCTGGAATCGCCGCTCGAGCGCCGCATCCTTCTCAATATACTGCCGGTATTCGTTGAGCGTCGTTGCGCCGATACAATGCAGTTCCCCGCGCGCAAGCATCGGTTTCAGGAGGTTGCCCGCGTCCATGGCGCCTTCCGCTTTGCCTGCGCCGACGATCGTGTGCAGTTCGTCGATAAAAAGAATGATGCGCCCTTCGCTTGCCTGCACTTCGCCGAGCACGGCTTTGAGGCGTTCCTCAAACTCTCCGCGGAATTTCGCTCCCGCGATGATGGCGCCCATATCAAGCGAAAAGATAATTTTATCCTTCAACATATCCGGCACGTCGTTTTTGACGATGCGAAGGGCCAGCCCTTCCGCGACCGCGGTTTTGCCGACGCCGGGTTCGCCGATCAGGCAGGGGTTGTTCTTGGTCTTTCGCGAAAGGATGCGGATGACGTTGCGGATTTCCTCATCCCGCCCGATGACGGGGTCAAGTTTTTGCGTACGCGCGAGCTCCGTTAGATCCTTACCGTATTTTTTCAAAACGTCGTAAGTATCCTCCGGATTGTCCGAGGTGACGCTGCGGTTGCCCCTGACGTTTTTCAGCGCCGCAAGAAAACCTTCTTTCGTGATACGGTATGTGCCGAGAATCTCCTTGACGGAGGTATCCGGCTTCGAGAGGATGCCCAGCATGATATGCTCGACGGAAACATACTCGTCGCGCATTTTTGCCGCCTGCTTTTCGGCGTCGACAAGCGCGTTGTCGACATCTCGCGAAACATAAATGCCCTGCGCCGAAGAGGACCCGCGCACCTTGGGAATGCGGCTGACAGCGGCTTCGAGGGAGGCCTCCAGGTCCTGAACCGGTACTCCCATATTCCTGACCAGTTCGCCGATCAGCCCGTTTTCCTGCTGCAGCAGGGCAAGCAAAAGATGGGCCTGTTCGAGCTGCTGGTTGCCGTTTTCAACAACAAGGCTTTGTGCGGTCTGCACCGCTTCGATGCTCTTTTGCGTGAGTTTTTGCGTGTTCACGGGTGCGTCCCTCCATCGATTGTTTTGCAATCATTATAGTATCATCCCGGCCGTGAAGTTTCAACGCCATTGTATTGTACGGCGGCTTGGCATACAATAAACTATAAAGAATATATCGCGGCGTTTACGGGAAAGGAAGGGTTGACGGATATGAACACAGAACGTCTCGACAATCTGCTGGACCAATCGGGGTATCCCGCGCTGGATTTGGCGGTATGGCGGGAAGGCCGTCCGGTTTACCGGCGCACGGCGGGTTTCAAGGACCGCCGCAAGACCGTGCCGATGCCGAAAGACTGCATGTTCAAACTGTATTCCGCCTCGAAAGTCATCACCAACACGGCTGTGATGCAGTTGATTGAAAGCGGCAAAATCGGACCGGACGACGAGTTGGGAAAGTATCTTCCTGCCTTTGCGGAAATGAAGGTAAAAGACGGGAATACCGTACGGCCGGCAAAAAACAAAATTACGATACGGCTGCTGCAATGCATGTCAGCCGGCCTGAACTATGAGTTCACCGCTGCGTTGGGCGGCGTGCTTGTACGCACGCAGGGCAAAGCCACGACGCGCGAGCTTGTCGATGCGGTCGCCTCGAGCCCGCTCGACTATGAGCCGGGCACGCACTTTAAATACAGTCTGGCCCACGATGTGCTCGGAGCTGTTATTGAAGTGGTGAGCGGAATGCGTTTTGGCGAATATCTACAGCGCAATATATACGAACCGCTGGGCATGAAAGACACCACATTCAGGCCCACCAAGGCGCAGCGGGCCCGCCTGACACAGCAGTATCAGACCATCGTGCGCAAAGGGCGCGAAATATTCCTCCCGGTGCCGATGAGGCACCCGCTCGTCGATTGCTCCAAAAACCTGGAAGGCGGAGGCGGCGGCATCTATTCGACAGCGGACGACTACATCCTTTTTGCCGACGCGCTGTGCAACGAGGGCCTCGGCAGCAACGGCGCGCGTATTCTGCAGCCGGAATCGGTGCGCCTGATG
>Ga0116184_10002045_pt1 | contig 18169 bp, 29 predicted proteins | sample AD_JPNNA5_MetaG_FD_89886 | JGI IMG/M metagenome (GOLD analysis project Ga0116184, IMG submission 89886) | Active sludge microbial communities of municipal wastewater-treating anaerobic digesters from Japan - AD_JPNNA5_MetaG | ecosystem: Engineered > Bioreactor > Anaerobic > Digestate | place... | reverse complement strand
CCCCGCAACGATGAAGAGCCCGACCCCCGAGCCGATCCCCCACTTGGTGACGACCTCGTCCATGAAGACGATCAGGATGCCCCCGATGACCAGCTGGAGAAAGATCAGGGCCGAGAGGACCATCGCGTTCCCGCCGAAGAGGGTCGCGACCAGGGTCGCGTCGGGCTTCATGAAACCGCCGATCAGGTTCGGCGCGGCCTCGACGAGGATCATCACCAGGATCAGGACCTTCTGAAGGCCCATGTAGATCACCTGGCCCCTCGTCTCCGAGGTGTCGATCTGCAGGATGTCCGCGCCCTTGAGGAGCTGGAGGACGATCGAGGCCGTGACGATCGGGCCGATGCCGAGGTGGATGATCGAGCCCGAGGCACCGGCGAGCAGCGCACGCCAGTAGAGGAAAATATCCTGGCTGGACTGGTCGAGGCCGAAGATCGTGATGTTGGAGAGGACGAAGTAGAGCACCAGGATGCCGGCGGTCCACATCAGCTTGTTCTTGAAGTGGACGTGCCCCTCGGGGCTCTTGACGGCGGGCATCGCCGCGAGCACCGGTTCGAGTCGATCGAGCAGTTCGCCCATAGAGTCACCTGAAAAAGTGGGCGTGCTCAGACGACGTTCGCCTGCCCGCCCTGTGCCTCGATCTTCGCAATCGCCTGTTCGGAGAACGCACACGCCGAGACCCGGAGGGGCCGCGTGACACGCCCGGAACCGAGGACCTTCTCGAACCCGAGGGCGGAGACGTCGATCACGACGGCGCCGTCTTCCTCCGAGGCGAGGTGTTGCGCGAGGAGCGCGTCGGCCAGCCGGTCGAGCGTCCCGATGTCGATGGTGGGGACCTTACGGGAGTTCGGGGCGACAAACCCGTTCTTTCCGAAGACCGGACCCTCCTCGAGGTAGAACTTCGTGAACCGGTGGGCGTTGATCCCGGCCCGGCCCCGTCCGCCACGGTTTCCGGCGCCACGGCGGTTCTTATGGGTTCCACCGCCGCAGGTCCGTGAACCACGGTATTTCGATCGCTTGTTGACAGGCATTGGCTCACCGCATCTTGTAGAGGAGTTCGTTGATCTCCGGCCCGTAGTACCCGAGCGCCCCTCCCTGGGGGTAGGTTCGCTTCAGGGACTTATACCCCTTGCGAGGGGGATGCAGGCGGAGGACCGGCTTGAGGCCCGGGATGTCCCGGAACGTCGCCCTGCCCTCGGCGATCGCCTGCGAGAGCTCGGCGATCCCCTGGTACCCGGTCTTCTCGCGGATGTACTCGTCCGTGACGGGGGCGTTCCCCTCGAGCCGGCCCCGGGTGCGGATCAGGGTCTCGAGCGTCTCGGGCGAGATCTCACCGTAGGCGACGAAGTCCTTCACCTTCCGGATCATGCCGAGCATCTCGGGGGTGTCCGGCGTGATCACGCAGTGGTTGATGTGGTGGAGACGGAGCATCTTAAGGGTGTCCCGGATCTCCCTGCGGGTGTTGACCACGCCGCGCACCTGGACGACCGCGTACATCAGCGCCCTCCCAGCCGGATCATGTTCGTCTGGCGAAGCGCCTCGAAGGTCGCCTTCGCGAAGTTGATCGTGGTCCGGGTCTGTCCGGACGAGAAGGTCCAGACGTCCTTGATGCCGGCGAGCTCCAGCACCTTCTTGCCGATATCGCCCGTGACGAGCCCGATCCCCTGGGGGGCGGGCTTCAGCGTCACGGTGACCGATCCGGCCTTGCCCTTCACCTGCATCGGGATCGAGTGGTGCTGGTTGCACCCGCACTCCCACGAGCCGCAGCCGCGCTGGACATGGATCAGGTTGATCTTCGCGTTGTCGATCGCCTTCTTGATCGCGTTTCCGACCTGGGCGTCCTTGCCCTGGCCGAACCCGATGTAGCCGTCCCTGTTGCCGACCACGACGACGGCGCGGAACTTGACGCGCCGGCCCGAGTCGGTCATCCGCTGCACCATCTGGATGTCGAGCACCTCGTCCGTAAGGTCGGAGAGGAAGGCATCGACGATCTGCGGCTCCTTGATCGGCTTGCCGGTCGCGAGGACCTCCTCCATCGAGGTGATCTTGCCGGCCATGACCGCCCGGCCGAGTCCGGTGAGCGGAACCCATTCCGCCTGTTCGTATGCCATATTACGCCAGCTCCTGGATCCTTGCAGTCACCTGTTCGACGTTCTCGACGAGCCCGCCGGCCCGATCCGGCGCGAAGGCAGCGATGTGCGCGCCCCTGACGCGGTCGTCGTCGGGGAGGATCTCCTCACCGTGGGGCACCTCGAGCCCGCCCTCGACCGCGCCCTTGAGCGCGGCGAAGACCCGGGACCCGCGGTTTGCGCGGGCGAGCCCGATGTCCAGGATCGCCCGTTCGTGGCCGGCCGCGAGGGCCTTCTTCGCGAAGAGCATCCCCGTGAGGTAGGCGGCCGGCGTGTTCGCGGTCGCACCGGTGTATCCGAGCTTCGGGAGCTCGAGCGAGGTCGCCGTGACGAGCGTCCGGTCGCCGTTCAGCTCGGCGGTGACGAGCTGGCAGATGACCTGCCGGTTCGTCCGCCGGACCACCATCCGCGGCACGTCGGCGACGATGAGCCTGGCACGGCTGTAGTAGTCGGTCTTCCCTTCGCGCCGGCGGCGGAACGGGACGAAATACCTGGGTCCGGTCGCCATCAGCGGTTCCTCCCGACCAGGATCTCCATCTGGGCCTTCATGTGGGCGACGTTCCGGTACTGGCCGCCGGCGGCCCGCCGGTAGAGGATCCGGTAGTGGTGCCGGTCGAGCTCGCCGCTGTCGCGGAGCTCGACGAGCACCCTGCGGATCGCCCGGATCTTCTGGATCCAGGCCCGTTTCGAGGGCGTGCGGGCACCCGCGGCACCCTTCCGCCGGCCGGGACCCTTGCAGTGGCCGTACGACCGCTTCGCGATCCGGGCACGGGCGCGCCCGCGCGAGACGCCCTTCTTCGGGTGGGCGCGGATCACGCCCTCGCTGACGAGCTTGCGGACGTCCTCGCGCGAGATCGCGTTCTCAATCTCAGTGCTCTGGTCGGGGTCGAACCAGACGCGGTGGACCCCGCACTTTAAGACGGAGGCCGCAATACGGCGCTGCGTGGCAAGGTTACTCATCCGTCTCCTCCTCCGCCTCTTCCGTGCCGGTCTCGGGTGCGGCGCTCCGGGCCGTCTCCTTCGGGTTCAGCACCTTCAGACCGAGTTCGGCCGCCCGTGCCTGCATCTGCTCGCGCTTCTTCATGCCGACTGCACCGGCGATCCGGACCGCCTGCGTCGCGGGGTCGAGCCCCTCCAGCTCCGCAGGGTTGTGGACCAGGACGTCCTCGTACCCGCTCGGGTGGAGCCCGCGCACCGCGACCGGGCTGCCGTATCCCGGTGTGGGATGGGCGCCCTTCGCCTTCCTGTGCTGCCGCTGCTTGCTGTGGAGGCCGCGGGGCCGGCGCCAGCTGTCGCTGAGCTGCTTCTTCGTCCCGTACCCGCTCCGGTGGAAGCGCGCACGCTTCGCGGCCCGGACCCGGATCAGCCTCTTTGTCTCTCCGTCCATCTCAGGCCCTCTCGACGATATAGATCCCGTCCTGGAAGACGCGGGGGTCGCGGTTCCGGATCCGGGTCGCATGTTCGATATTCGCGGCCGAGTTGCCGACCTTTTCCTTGTCGATCCCCGAGAGCGTCACCGCGTCGTTGCCGACGACGGCCGTCACGCCCGGTTCGATCCGGGCGTACCGCGACTGCTTCTCCCCGAGGAAGTTGTCGATCACGAGGGTCGTCCCCTGCAGTTTGAGCTGGATGGGGAAGTGCGAGAAGACCACCTTCATCCGGTACTCGAACCCCTCGGTAACGCCCCTGCACATGTTCCGCACGTGTGAGGCGTACGTCCCGACCATGGCGACCACGCGCTTACGGGTCGCCTCGGTGGAGATGGTAACCTGCCCGTCCTCGATCGCGAACGAGATGCCGGGAAACCGGACATCCCGCTCGAGCGTGCCCTTCGGGCCCGTCACCGAGAGGCGCGTCCCGACGAGCGAGACCGTGACCCCTGCGGGGACCTGGACCGTTGCTTCGAATGCCATGCTGCGCACCTCAGTAGACGAACCCCAAGAGTTCGCCCCCGATCCCGTGTTCCCGGGCCTGCTCCTGGGTGAGCACGCCCTTCGATGTGGTCAGGATCAGGAGTCCAAAGTTCTTCGCGGGGAGGTACCGGGTCTCCCAGTACTCGAGCTCGTCGAGCTCGACCGTGTACCGCGGCGTGATCGCGCCGCACTTGTTGATGCCGCCCGAAAGGCGGACCTGGAACTGGCCGCCCCGCCGGTCGTCGATATACTCGAACGAACCGATGTAGCCGGCGTCCTGCATGATCCGGAGCATCGCGCCGAGCAGCTTGCTCGCAGGCTCCAGGATGCAGGTCGACTTGCCGCCGTCGGCCGCATTCTTCAAGGTAGACATCGCGTCGGCGATCGTATTCTGTCGTGCCATCGTTGCCACCCTCAGTTCATCTTCTTGAAGCCGAGACGCTGCGCCCACTCGCGGAAGCACTGCCGGCAGAAGTTGACATGGTACCGCCGGACGAGTCCCTGCTTGCGGCCACAGAGCTGGCACTCGTGTGCACCCCGGCCGTACAGCTTCTTCTGTTCTCCCGCCATCATCGCACCTCCACGCCGAAGGTCTCGGTCATGAACGCAATCGCGTCGTCTTTCGTCACGCGCTGGCGGTTCGGCAGCCTCTTCTGCTCCTCGCGCCGCCGCGCGATCCGGACGCCGGGCCGTTCGAGGACGACGTTGATGTCCATCCCGTAGATCCCGATCTTCGGGTCGTAGGCCATGCCCGGAAAGTCCGTGTGCTCCTCGATCCCGAACGAGACGTTGCCGTTCCGGTCGAACTGGCTCCGGTAGAGGACGCGGTCGAGGATCCCGAGGGCGGTCGAGAGGAACGTCTGTGCCGTCTCGCCGCGCAGCGTCACCTTCGCCCCGATCGGGGCGCCCTTCCGGATCCCGAACGCGGGCTGGGTCTTCTTCGCGATCGTCCGGACCGGTGCCTGGGTCGTGATCCGCCGGATCAGTTCCTCGCCGTTCATCAGGCGTTCGCCCGACTCACCGACGCCCATGTGGACGACGACCTTGTCGACCCGGGGGCGGCGCATGGGGTTCTCGGCGTTCACGCCTCAATCCCCCACGATGCGATCGCCGGGGTCTCGCGCCCGACCATGTAGCAGTATTCGTCGATCGTCTCGAACGGGGTGCCGTCGTTCGCATCCTCGAGCGTGACCCGGTTCGGTGTGGCGCCCGGGACCGTGATGATCCCGGTGATCCGACCGATCCGGCCCGCGTGCCGTCCGGCGAAGACCATCGCCATATTGCCGACCGCGAACGGGAAGTGGTCGAGGATCTCGAACCGGTTGTCGGGCTCGAGCGAGAGGATGACCGAGTCCCGGGACTTCACCGAGTGGTCCCCGATGACGTTCGCGCCGCTGTCGAGGTTGAGCTGGACCCTGCCCCCCTTCATCACCGTCTTGTTTCTGACGCGGGCAAGGCGGGTCTTTGCCGCCTCGGCATCGATCGGGACGGTGACGATCCGGCCCTTCTTGTCGAGCAGGATGCGGAAGTACTGGTCCATCTTCGGGATCGCGACGATATCGAAGATCCCGACACCCATCCGGGGGTCCCGGCAGGGCCTTCCATTCACGAGCACGGACCGCTGCGAGAGGATCAGCTTGACCTCCTTCATGGTCCGCGCGAGGTTCATCCGGTCGCGGAGGAGGACCGCCATCGGCAGGGCTCCGCCGTTGTGCGGGCCCGCGCGGGTCTTCGTGACGAACCTGTTCTCCTTGCGGGCGAGCCGCCAGGAGGCCGGCGCGACCATGCGCTTGAGATGATCTGACATCTACGCCTCTCCCCCGGCGAGTCGTGCCACCCGCTTCGGGTCCTTTTCGTTGAGTTTGATCACCATCACGTTGGACGGATCGACCTTCCGCGGCTTCTCGGTGCCATCGGCCTTGGTGATCGCCACGCCGTGGACGATCAGCTTGGCATTCTTGACGTCGACCATGTCGACGATGCCCTCGTCACCGGCGAAGTCGCCGCGCATGATCCGGACGGTGTCCCCGGTGACGACGCGGACGGTACGCCGGCCCCCGTGCTTCTCGCGCAGCTGGGGCGAGAGCGGGGCGCCCAGGAGCTTGGTCCGCAGGTGGTGCGGCGCCTGGTAACGGGCCTTCCGCTGCTTCCTGGGCTGGGTGCTGGATGAGAGTACCATGCGATTCACCTCAGACGATCAGGGTCGCCATGGACCCGAGCTTCGGGAACCGCTCGGCCACCTCGCGGGCGACAGGGCCCTTGATCTCGGTGCCCTTCGGTTCGTTCCGGTCGTTCACCAGTACCATTGCGTTGTCCTCGAACGAGACGCGGAGGCCGCTCGGCCGCCGGATCTCCTTCTTCTGCCGGATCACGACCGCACGCTCGAGCTTGCGGCGCATGTCCGGCGTCCCCTTCTTGATCGAGACGATCGCGAGATCGCCGAGGCCAAGCTTCGGCTGGCGACGGCGGACCCCGTGGTACTGCTCGACCGAGACGATCTGCACCATCCGGGCGCCCGTGTTGTCGACACAGGCCATCCGGGAGCCGGTGGCGAGCGCCCTCGGCGTGGTCGAACTCTTCGCCTTCATTCCGACGTCACCTCGACCACGACGAAGTTCGTCGACTTCGAGAGCGGGCGGCACTCGGCGATCCGGACCAAATCCCCGACCTTCGCCTGGAGGCAGGGCGGGTTATGGGCGTGGATCTTGCTCGAGCGCTTCTCATAGCGCTTGTACTTCCGCACGTAGTGGAGAAAATCGCGTCCCACCACGACCGTGCCGGTCATCCTATCGCTCACGACCTTGCCGGTGATCACCTGGCCGCGCACCGGCAAGGTGCCGTGAAACGGACAGTTCACGTCGGTGCACTCCCTCTCGGGGGCCACGACGTTCAACCCAATGTCACGTGCCATATGGTATCCTCGTTATCTGCGCAGGGTCAACCGGCGCTCGGGCGCTCCGACGAGCGCGGCGCCATCGACCTCCACGGTGGTCCCGTCCGGGAGGGAGAGCCGGAAGCACGCATCCGCCTTCGGCACGCACTTCGTGCCTCGGGTGGTCGCGATCCGCAGGGTCTGCTTCGTCTCGTCGACGCAGAGACCCCCGATCCCCACCAGGGACGGGTTCTTGGCCTGCACCACCAGGACGTGCCGTCCGATCCATTCGTGGCGAAGCACGTCCCGTGGTGCAATCACGCCGCCTTCCTCCGGGTTGCCTCGGTCTGGAGCCGGGCGATGGTCCGGCGGATCTCGCGGATCTGGCCGGAGGTCTCGCTGGCACCGCCGGCGCCGACCTTGCCCTTGTTCCGGATCAGTTCGAGCCGGAGCTTTTCGAGCTGCTCGGAGATCTCCACGTCGGAGAGCTGCGCGACCTCGCGGGCGCGGAAGATCGCCATCAGCGCACCTCCTCGTCCACGAAGACCTCGTCGGGTGCCGCGGCGAGCTCGGCATCGATCGTCTCGCCGAGGTCCTCGTCGCTCCCCTCCTCGACGACGGGCGGATTCCGGGCAGGGACGTCGAGGATCTCGAACTTGTCGGGGAGCTTGGTGTCCGGGAGGATGATCTTCACCTGGACCCCGATCGTCCCGAGCTTCTTGATCGCGACGGCGTACCCCTTCTCGACCATCGAGATCGACGGCTCTCCGGAGTGCTTGATGTACCCCTCGACGAACTTCTGGACCCGCGCGCGGGCCCCGGTCAGCTTGCCGGAGAGGACGACCTCGCATCCGAGGGCGCCGGACTCCATCACCCGCCGGAGCACGTTGGAGCCGGCCTTCCGGAAGTACCAGCCGCGCTCGAGCGCGTTCGCAAGCCGCTCCGCCATGATCTGCGCGTTGAAGTTCGGGTTCGGAACCTGCTGCACCTCGATCTGCGGGGATTCGATCCCGAAGTCCTGCGCGAGGTCCGTGGTGAGCTGGCGGACGACCTTGCCGCCCTTGCCGATCACGATGCCGGGCTTCTCTGCGTAGATCGTGACCTGCGTGCCGAGCGGCGTGCGGGCCATATCCATTCCGCCGTAGCCGGCGCGCTTGAGCTCCCGGAGCAGGTGTTGCTGCACCCGGACCTTGCGTACGCCTTCTGCGACGAACTTTCTCTCAACCGCCATTACTCCTGCACCTCCTGGACGATGATCTCGATGTTCACCGTCTCTCGCCGCTTGGGCGTCGCGCGTCCCATCGCGCGGGGGAAGAAGGCCTTCTGGCCCCGCCCGCGGTTCGCCGCCGCGTGGACGATCACGAGCCGGTCGGCGTCGAGACCACTGTACTCCGCGTTCTTCTTGATCGATTCCAGGAGCCTGATGTAGCCCTGCGACGCCTTGACCGGGTACCGTCCGGCGTCCCACCCTTCGAGCCCGCGCTTGTGCGCGACGTTCCGGTTGAACCGGCGGAACGGTACCGCCTTCTTCTTCGCAACGACCTCGTGGAGGTACGAGATCGCGCGGTTCACGTCCTGGTTCCGGATGAACCGGGCGATCTCGATCGCGTGCTTGGGCGATACCGGGAGCTCGTTCGCCTTGCCCCGGGCGAACTGGTCGCCCCGGGTCCCCATCGAATAACCTGTGCGTGCCATACCGATCACTTCAGGGGAACGAACTTGCTCGACCGCGTTGCGCCGATACCGGCCGATCCGTGCGAGACGCGCTTGCGCGTGGGGGCGAACTCGCCCAGGTAGTGGAAGACCGACTCGGGCTGGAGCTCCACCTTCTGGAACTCCTTGCCCGTGTAGATCTCCACCTCGCGCCCGACCATCACGGGGAGGATCACCATCGACCGGAGGTGCGTCCGGATGCGGACATCGCCCTTCCGGAACCGGGAGAGGAGGTGCTCCTCGTCCCGGGAGAGGCCGCGGAGCAGCTTGCGCCGCGCCCTCGAGGGCATGACCGGGAGGAGGTCGGTCATGGACATCTCTTTCAGGTCATCAATGCGGTAGCCGTGGTAGGTGAACTCCTCGCGCCGCCTCGGCATCCGCTTCTGCGTCTTCTTTGCTGCCATCCACGATCACCTCTTCTTGCGTCCGGTCCTGCTGGCCGCAACGTGACCGACCTTCCGGCCGGGCGACGTGCCGCGGCTGACCGTCTTCGGGCGCCCAGGGTGCTGGTGGCCTCCGCCGCCGAACGGGTGGTCGATGACGTTCATCGCGACACCGCGGACGCGCGGCCATGCCGAGGCCGTGTTCTTCATCTTGTGATACTTCTTGCCGGCCTTGACGAACGGCTTCTCGCTGCGCCCGCCGCCGGCGACGATCCCGACCGTGGCAAGGCAGCGGCTGGAGAACCACTTCATCTTGCCCGACGGCATCTTGACGCCGACCTTATCGTCGGTCTTGTCGACGACGATCGCCTGGACGCCGGACGCACGGACGAACTTGCCGCCGTCGTTGGGCCGCGCCTCGATGTTGCAGACGTAGGCACCGGCGGGGATCTTGCCGAGCGGGAGGGTGTTGCCGTTCCTGAACTCGGCCTCGGGGCCCCAGGTGACCGCGTCGCCAACACCGATCCCCTCGGTGGCGAGGGAGTAGACCTTCTGCTGGTTCTCGAGCCGGACGAGCGCGATCGGGCTGTGACGTGCGGGGTCGTGCTCGATCCCGATCACGACGCCCCGGACGGTCACGTCCCCGGTGCTCAGGTGCTTCAGCTCGGCCTTGTACCTGTGGGAGGGCGCCCGGTAGGTCGGGCCGCCCCTGCCCCGGTTCTGCGTGGTGATACGATGTCCCATCCTGGCACCTCACATGACGCCGAGCCGCGAGAGGATCTCTTCAGCGGCCTTCGGGTTCTCGAAGCTGATGATCGCCTTCTTCTTGCCGGTCGTCGTGATGAGCGTCCGGACGGACGAGACGGTGTGGCCGAAGGCCTGCTCGATCTCGTGCTTGATCTGGGGCCTGGTCGCGCGCATGTCGACGAGGAACTGGAGCTTGGACTCGTTCTCGAGGGCACCCATCGCCTTCTCCGTCACGAACGGGTAGTGAAGGATCATGGCTGTTCCTCCAGCCGGCGGATCGCGCCCTGCGTCCAGACGGTGAGCCGTCCGGCGTGCGTGCCGGGGGCGAGGTGTTCGACGTTCAGCGCGGTGACGGGGACGGCGTCGACCCCGGCAAGGTTGCGCGCCGCGGTGAGCGGCTCGTTCGCGGTCACGATCAGGAGCGATTTCTTCTGCTTGAACCGGCGACCGCGCATCTTGCCGCGTCCTGCGCGGACCTTCCGGCTCCCCTTCGCCTTCTCGACGTCGGCATAGACGCCGACGGCGGACAACGCCCTGACCAGGTCCCGGGTACGGCTGACCGTCTCGAACTCGTCGGCCATGACGATCGGGACATCGCCCTCGAACAGGTGGCCCCGTCCGCGGACGAGGTCGGGGTTCGAGGTGGCGGCGATCGCGGAGCGCTTCGCACGGGCCTTCTCCTTCTTGTTGATCTCCTTCGTGAGGACCTTCTCGACCTTCGGGGGGTGTGCCTGGCGCCCGCCCCGTGCCTGGGGGACCTTCACTGCCCGGGAACCGTTGTGGAGACGGGGGACGTGCGATGCGCCGCGCCCCGAGCCCCAGCCGGTCCCGACCGATTCGACGCCCGCGTTGACGTAGGTGCCGTGCGGCTGGTAGCGGGTCGACTGGATCGCGATGACCGCCTTGCGGATCAGGTCGGGGCGGTACTCCTCGGCGAAGACCGCCGGGAGCTCGATCTCGCCCTGGACGGAGCCGTCAAGGCCCTTGATCTGTGCTTTCATCCTCTAGCACCCCTGCTGGGAGACGGTGCTCACGAACTCGATCGCGGGCTGCCGCTCGATGTGGTCACCCTTCCGTACTGCGGGCCGGATCCGGACGAGGCGCTTGGAGGGGCCGGGGATCGACCCCTTGATCAGGACGTAGGGGTTCCGCACCACGCCGTAGTTGATGAAACCGCCCTCGGGCGTGATCTCCGCGCCGTCCTCGCCGATCTTCAGGATCCGCTTGTTGAAGTCGGTCCGCTGCTGGTAGCCCATCTGGCCCATCTGCGGCACCTGCCAGCGGACGTGATGGGGGGTCCAGGGACCGAGGTTACCGATATGGCGCTTCTTGCCGCCGCGCGAGTGCTTGCGCTTGCGGACCTGGATGCCCCAGCGCTTGACCGGTCCCTGCGTGCCCTTGCCGGTCGTGATCGCGGTCACGTCGGCGAAGGCGCCGATCTGCATGCAGTCGGAGAAGTTGAACTCGGAGCCGAGGATGGACCGCGCGAAGGCGAGCTTCTCCTCGATCGAGCCACCGCCGATGCAGATCTCCATCAGGTCGGGGACCTTCTTCGGGACGCCCGTGATCTGTTCCGGCTGCGTGTAGACGACGGCCTGGAGCTCGACCACGAGCCCCTGGGCGATCGCCTCTTCGAGGCGCGCCCAGGCGGCAGCGGCGTCGTATGACTTCGGAAGGGTGAGCCGGCGCCGGAGCGCGTCGTCGACCTTCTCCGCCCAGACCTCGGTCAGGGCGCGCTTTCCGTAGGTGTCCTTCGTGTAGGCGCGGATCGCCGCGACCTTCATCGGTGGGCACTCGACGACCGTGACCGGGACCATGATGTCCTTGCCCTCGGTGGGGCTGTGCTTGTGATCGTCGACCATGATCAGGTGGGTCATCCCCACCTTGTACCCGGCAAAGCCCAGGAGCATCGGTGCCCCGTCGCACTCGGGCCACGAGTGATAGCGGGGGACCGGGCTCTTTGCCCGCTTCCGCGGGCTGTACGCCAGCGAACCCCGCCGCGGCCTGTTTATTTTTGGCATTGTCCGATCAGTCCTTTCTGGTTGTTCCGCCGCACAGGGTGCAGCGTCTTCATGCTGAACCCGGCAGGAGAATGCCGTCGACTCAAAAAGGCCGCGGATCGTCAGAAGAGAGCCCAGTTGCAACTCTCCGCATGACCGGCCCCGTTCTGCAGCATCCCACCTGCAGACTCCGTGACCGGCATGGAGGAGCACGAGCCGGCCCGTCGGGCCGGCGCCAACCTGTCTCCCGTAAGAGATCCTGAATGCAGCAGCGCCCGTCGTGCGGGCAGGGCCGTCGTGTACGTCCACCCTGCTGCTGCCTCAGCCCCAGCGTCTTTCAGCCGCCGTGCGCTCGGCACGGCATTCGTCCCATCTGATGACCGGGACCGGCTCACCCGGTTGCCCGATCATAATGGTGTCGATATAATGAGCGAGAATCGAATATAAACGTTGGCAAGCACGGCGGGGACATACTTTTAATACCGCATCCGATGAAGCACACGGCGAGGCACACCAGGATCATGTCGGCGAAGAGAGACGGCATCGGGCGCGAATTTCTCGCGGCCACCCGGGCCGAGTTCATCTCCCCCTCGGACCAGATGCTCGGACTGCCCCAGCCCCTGCTGGAGCTCTCTGCGGGGGACGGGCCCGAGATCCCGCTGCCGGACCCCTCGGAGTTCGACGTGCCACCGCTCGACCTGTGGGAGGCGATCGTGCGGCGGGAGTCGGTCCGCGACTACACCCCTGACCCGATCTCGCTCCAGGAGCTCTCCTACCTCCTCTTCGCGACACAGGGGGTGCGGACCGTCGTCGGCGGTGAGTATACGCTCCGGACGGTGCCGAGCGCGGGGGCGCGGCACGCATTCGAGACCTACCTGCTGATCCAGCGCGTGGACGGGGTGCCGCCCGGGCTCTACCGTTTCCTGGCGCTCGACCACCGGTTGCGGGAGATCGAACCGGGACGGCGGGTCGGGCGGAGGGTGGCGGCCGCCTGCTACCACCAGCCGTTCGTCGGGGAGGCGGCGGTGGTCTTCCTCTGGACGGCGGTGCCGTACCGGATGACCTGGCGGTACGGGGAACGGGGGTACCGGTACCTCTTTTTAGACGCGGGCCACGTCTGCCAGAACCTCTACCTGGCGGCGGAGCCGATCGGGTGCGGGGTCTGTGCGGTCGGGGCCTTCGACGACGAGGCGGCGGCAGCGGCGCTCGGGCTGGAGGACGATCAGTTCCTGGTCTACGTGGCGGCGCTGGGCAGGCGTCGTTCGCCCTAGCCCCTGCCGAGAGATCCCCAATCGATCGGTACGGCGAGAAGCGGGGAGGACGGACGGGGGGATCCGTCGTCCGAGAGGAAGACAGGGAGGAGAAGAGTGGGCTCGCGGAGATTCGAACTCCGGACCTCCGCCATGTCAAGGCGACGTCATAGCCAGCTAGACCACGAGCCCGCTGCACCGCATGTGTGCCGTACAAGATGGGCGGGGTTCCTATAAAAAAATGTGCGTCAGATGTGCACGAACCAGGCGGAAAAGATGCCGGGGTGGGTCCGGATCTCCTCGATCGCCCCGGGGGGGACCTCGGAGTCGACGTTCAGGACCATGATCGCCTCTTCACCGGGCCGGATCCGCCCGACCTGCATCCCGGCGATGTTGACGTTGACCCTCCCGAGGGTGGTCGAGGCCCGTCCGATCACGCCGGGCCGGTCCAGGTGCTTGGAGATGACCAGGTAACCCGTCGGGTCGAGGTCCATCGTGTACCCGCCGATCGCGACCACGCGGCGGCGCGAGGGGGAAAAGACCGAGCCCTCGATCGACTGCTCCCCGCGGTCCGTCCGGAGCCCGATCCGGATCAGGTTCTTGAATCCCCCCGAATCACCGGTGATGGTCTCGCTGATCGCGATGCCGCGTTCCCCGGCGACCACCTCGGCGTTCACGATGTTGACGGGGAGGTGGAGGATCTGCTCGAGGAGGGCCTTCACCGTCTGCCGCGTCAGGTAGCGGGAGGCCTGGGGGAGGTGTGGGATCTCGCCCGCGTAGGTGATGTGGAGGCCCTCGATCCGACCGTCGGTGATCTGCATGAGGAGGCGGGCCATCCGGCCGGCGAGGTCGACGAACGGCGCGAGCGCCTCCGCCTGCTCGGCAGGGATCGTCGGGGCGTTCACGACGTACTTCGCGTCCCCTCCCGCGAGGACCGCGAGACACTGCCGCGCGATCGAGACGGCGACGTTGGACTGCGCCTCGACGGTGGAGGCCCCGAGGTGCGGCGTCATGATCACCTGGTCGAGCCCGACGAGCGGGGAGTCGGTCGGCGGCTCGCACTCGAAGACATCGAGTGCGGCGCCCGCCACCTTGCCCGAGATGATCCCGTTGTACAGGGCGTCCTCGTCGATGATCCCGCCGCGGGCGCAGTTGATGATCCGGACGCCGTCCTTCATCTGCGCGATCGTCTCGGCGTTGATCAGGTGACGGGTGTCCTTGATGAGCGGCGTGTGGATCGTGATGAAGTCCGAGCGGCGGTAGAGCTCGGGCAGGTCGACGATCTCTACACCGAGCTCCCGGGCGGGGTCCTTCGCGATGAACGGGTCGTACGCGACGATCCGCATGTTCATGGCGGAGGCGCGCTTCGCCACCTCCTTGCCGATCCGGCCGAAGCCGATGATGCCGAGGGTCTTTTCGTTCACCTCGACCCCGATGAACCTGGAGCGCTTCCACTGGCGGCTCTTGACCGAGGCGTTCGCCTGCGGGATGTTGCGCGCGAGCGAGAGCATCATGGCGCAGGTGTGCTCGGTGGCGGCGAGGGTGTTGCCCTCCGGGGCGTTCGCGACGATGATGCCCCGCCGCGTGGCGGCATCGGTGTCGATGTTGTCGACGCCGGCACCGGCACGCCCGATGAACCGGAGCCTGGTCCCGGCCTCGATCACCCGTGCCGTGACCTCGGTTCCGGAACGGACGAGCAGGGCGTCGTATTCACCGATGATCCCGACCAGTGCGTCCTCGGAGAGGTCGGTCTTCACGTCGACGTCGACCTCCCGGCGCAGGATCTCGATCCCCTCCTCGGCCAGCGGATCGCTCACAAGCACTCGATAGTTCATTCCTAAACCCGGTACCCGTTTCGTCTCAGGGTTTAAGAGGGGTGCGGTGGCGGCGGGGTGGCCGGCCTACTGCCGGCGCCCTTCGAGGACGGAGAGGACGGCGTCGAGCCCGACGCCGGAGGCGCGGAGGGCGACCAGGAGGTGGAAGAGCAGGTCCGCCGCCTCGTTCGCGATCCGGTCGGGGTCGCCGTTCTTCGCAGCGAGGATGAACTCCGTCGCCTCCTCGCCGACCTTCTCGAGGGGCTTGTCGATCCCCTTCCGGTGGGAGAGGAGCGAGCAGACATACGAGCCCTCCCGGGGATGCGCCGCCCTCTCCTCGATGACGGCCCAGAGCTCGTCGAGGGTGTCAGTCCTCACGGTCCACCTCCGCGTCCGGACCCGGTACCGCCTCCGCCCCCGGGGCGACCCGGACGCCGTCGACCTCCAGGTCGAAGAACCGCCGTAAAAGGAGCCGGACCTTCTCGATGGTGCAGCCGTTCCGGCCGATCACGATGCCGAGGTCGTCGCGCCTCCGGAGGAGGAGGTCGACCTTTCCGTCGTCGCCGGGCGCGAGACCAGCGAGTTCGGCCGGGCGGATGATGTTGGCGATGAAGGCCTCCGGTCTCTTTGCGAACTCCACCATCTCGATCCGGCGACCGAGCTGGCGGGAGAGCCGCTGGATGTTCTCGCCCTTCCTGCCGATCGCGAGCCCCATGTCCCCGGGCCGGATCACGTAGATCACCCGGTCGAACCGTTCGTCGATCAGGCAGTCGACCGCCGTGGAGCGCGTGAGGATGCGGAGCTCCTCGATATAGCGCCGCTCCTTGAACCCGATGCTCCTGTCCATACCGAATGCCGCTACTCTATACCATGCGACGGGAGATTAAGGATACGGGTACGCTGGATTGGGAAAAAGAGGGGGGGGGGGTCGATCACTTCAGCGCGGCCAGGCCGGCGAAGTCGATCGCGTCAACGAGGGCGTCGAGGTCGGCAGAGGTCCCCTCCCCGACCATGACCTGCACCATGATCCCGTCGTCGACGAGGACCGTCATCGAGTGCTCATTCGACTTCTTGTCCTCGAGCCGCCAGGCGGGGAACCCGTCGACGGTGACCTGCGTCATCGACATCTCCGTCGTCTCGATCCTGCGGAACGAGGACCACTGCTGCCTGAGCGGGGTCGTGGCGATGCCGTTGTCGGTCATCACGATCGTCGCCTCCGCGTTCGTGTCGCCGCCCTTCTTGTAGTCGCCCGTCACCCAGGTGTAGTCACGCCCCTCGCTGTCCTGGAGGGTCATGCCCTCGCCCTTGCCGTCGAGGGACCAGGCGCCGGCGGTCTTCGGCAGGAACTGCAGCAGCCGGTCGAAGCCGACGGCAGGCGCGGCGGTGCCCGACGCGGTGGTCCCGGCGGCGGTGACGGACGCGGTGGTCCCGGCGGCGGTGGGGGCGTGGGTGGACGCGGTGCCGTTCGAGCCCGAGGTACAGCCGGCCGCTGCGAGGGCCGAGGCGAGCACGATGAGCAGGGCGAGGACGCCCAGCAGGTTGAATCCGTTCTTCCGTGTCATAGGACTCCAGTCGAAATGATGGGAGGGGGAGGGATTAAGGCTATCGTAGACGGGTGAGCCCGTCGAGGTCAAGGGCGGCGACGAAGGCGTCGTAGTCGGCCGGTCCCGCGTCGGTGACGGTGAGGTAGACGATGAACCGGTCCGCCACGACGAGGTAGAGGCTCCGGGAACGCTCGTCGCGGATCTCGTACGCCCGGTGGCCCCGGACCCGGGTCTCCGTGAGCCCGCTGGCGGAGGGGGAGGCGCCCTCGAGGAGGCCCATGAGCTTCGCGAGTCCGATCGGCTGCCCGCCGGTGTCCTGGATCATCAGGTCCGCGTCACCGGCGGCGGTGCCGTTCGGGGCAGTGACGGGGACGTAGCTGGCGGTGACGGTGACGAGCGGAGCGCCGTCCTCGTCGATGGTCATACCGGAGGGAGGGGCAAGAAACCGCCAGCCCCCGGGGGCAGGCGGGACGAACCGGACGAGGGCGTCGGACGGGACGGGGGTGACGCCTCCTGGAGCGGCGGCGATGGTCGGATCCGGCAGCGCCCGGGTCGGGTCGCCGGTGTCGTCGATGCAGCCTCCCGAGACGGAGAGGAGAACGAGCACGATGGCGATGAGAGACGGGACAGACGGCCGATCGGGACGCATCAGAAGGATCTGCGGGGCGGACCGGTTAAACCTGCCGGGGAGGTGAACGCGAAAAAAAGTGGGGCGGGGTTCACCGGATGACGGTGATGATGTTGTTCTTGGTTATTGATTTGGTCGTGCCGTCCGCCCAGGTGACGGTGAGCTTCACCGAGTAGGTCGCCTTCTTCTGGTAGTAGACGTAGGGGTTCTGCTTGGACGAGGTCTTCCAGGAGACCGATCCGACGTTGGTCGGGTTGAAGTCCCAGGCCCACCTGACGGGTTTGGGGTTCGAACGGTCGGTGAACTGGACCTTCAGGGACGCCACGCCGGTGACCGGGACGGCGGAGAAGTCGACCGTCTTGTCGCCGGGGACGGACGTGGTGGTGACGGTCACGGTCGGCTGGATCGTGGGCTGGCTCGTGGTCGGGACGACGCCCTGGGAGAACTCGACGTAGTTGAGGTTCACCCGGTCGTTCTTAAAGACGAGCTTGACCTGGTGCCTGCCGCTCGTGAGGCTGAGCGGGATGACGAAGTTGCGGTAGGTACCGAACGACCCGGTGGAGCCGATCTGGACGGTCCCGACGAGGACGTTGTCCTGGTAGACCTCGATCGACTTGCTCGCGGCGTCGGGGTTCGCCGCGCGGAAGACCGCGGAGTACTGCCCGGTCTGGGCGGTCTGGACGGTGTAGATCAGGTACTCGCCGGTACGGACCCAGCCGACGGTGTGACTCGCCTCGGAGGTGGTGTACTCGATGTCGACGCTCTCGGACGGGCGGTAGGCGCCGCCCTCGTTCGCGAGGGTGGTGTCGTAGTAGGCGACGTTCTGGCCGCCGCGGTCATAGTCCTCGGCCTGGACACGGCCCGGGATCACGTTGCCGGGACCATAGGGGGAGCTGGTCACGGTCGGCTGGACCGTGAGGGTCCCGGTGGGAACCGTGGTGGTGACGGTGGTGGTCGGTACCTGCGTCGGCGTCGCCGTCGGGACGGCGCCGGCGAAAAAGCTCATCCAGTCGAGGTTGATCCGGCCGACGCCCTCGAAGGCGATGGTGACGACGTGCCGGCCGACGGTGAGGTCGAGCGGCGTCGTGGCGGTGAACTCCTGGTAGGTCGTCCAGCCGCCGGTGCCGGCGACGTTGATCTGGCCGGCGGGGACGCCGTCGACGTAGACCTTGAGGGCCT
>Ga0116184_10002044_pt1 | contig 18182 bp, 17 predicted proteins | sample AD_JPNNA5_MetaG_FD_89886 | JGI IMG/M metagenome (GOLD analysis project Ga0116184, IMG submission 89886) | Active sludge microbial communities of municipal wastewater-treating anaerobic digesters from Japan - AD_JPNNA5_MetaG | ecosystem: Engineered > Bioreactor > Anaerobic > Digestate | place... | reverse complement strand
CGTCCGGGACAGTCGGGGGGATATCATCGGTGTCGTGATCGTCTTTCGGGATCTCACCACCGAACGGCGGATCGAGGAAGACCTTGCCAAGAACGAGCGCCTGGAGTCGATAGGTGTCCTGGCAGGGGGAATCGCCCATGACTTCAACAACATCCTGACCGCGATCGAGGGGAATATCATCGTTGCGAAGGCCCACCTGAAGGAGGATCATAAGGCCTTCGAACGGCTGGTGGAGGCCGAAAAGGCTGCATATCGCGCAAGAAACCTGACCCGTCAGCTGCTCACCTTCGCGCGAGGTGGTAAACCGGTCAAGCGGGTCCTGAACCCCGGGGAGATCATACGGGAATCGACCCTTTTTGCCCTCTCCGGGTCCACGATCCGGCCGGAACTGGTCGTCCCCGAGGATCTCTGGCAGATCGAGGGGGATGTGGAGCAGCTCAAGCAGGTGATCCATAACCTCGTCAGCAACGCAGATCAGGCGATGCCGGACGGGGGTCGCCTTGTTGTCTCCGCCGAGAACGTTGTCCTTGGTGATGATGAGCTGGTAAACCTCGGGGGAGGACGGTACGTGCGTCTCACCGTCTCGGATACCGGACCCGGTATTCCGAAGGAGCACCTCACGAAGATCTTCGAGCCATACTTCACCACCAAGCAGTCCGGGAGTGGACTGGGCCTGACCGTCGCCCATTCGATCGTCCGTGACCACGGAGGTAGTATCGAGGTTGATACCCGCCCAGGGCTTGGAACGAGGTTCATGGTCTATCTTCCTGCAACCAGTCGGATCGCTTCCCCGCCACCGGAGACTCGGGACCACCCCGTGGGGGGAGATGAACGGGTGCTCTGGATGGACGACGAGGAGATGATCCGGGAGGTTGGCAGCGAGATGCTCCGTGTCCTGGGATACCAGGGCACGTTCACCCGTGACGGGGAGGAGACGCTCTCAGTCTTTAAGCAGGCGATCGCGGATGACATCCCGTTCCAGGCGGTGATACTGGACCTGACCACGGTGAACGGAGTGGGTGGGGTTGAGACGCTCCGCCGCCTCCTCGAGATCGACCACCGGGTCCGGGCGATCGTCTGCAGCGGTTACTCGAACGATCCGGTTCTTGCGAACTATCGCGAGTATGGTTTCTTGGGGGTGTTGCCGAAACCGTTCTCGCTCCAGGACCTGGACACCCAGCTGCGCCGGGTGCTAATGGGCTCTCCGGTGGAGTCCGGATAGAACGGTCCGGTCGGTCCCCCGTGACCACTTCCGCAACCGGTCAGACCGCGAGGTGCGAGAGGAGGATACGCAGCCCGATTGCGACGAGGACGAGCCCCCCGATCGCCTCCATGCCTCTTCCGAACCGGAGACCAAGGCCCGTGCCGAGGAGTCCCCCCGCGAGGGAGACGGTGAATGTCACCACCCCGATCAGGGCAGCAGGGACCAGGATCGGCTCGTCGATGATGGCGAACCCGATACCGACGGCGAGGGCGTCGATACTCGTTGCAAGGGCAAGCATCAGGAGGAGACGGAGAGTCAGTTCCGTTCTCTTGTCCTCGTTCTCACCGTGCAGGGACTCGTGGATCATTCGCCCCCCGATCCCCGCCAGCAGCAGGGCCGCGATCCAGTGGTCGAAGCTCCCGATCAGCGCGGCGAAGGATGACCCGACCAACCAGCCGGTGATCGGCATCAGGGCCTGGAAGAGTCCGAAGGAGAACGCCATCATCAGCACTCCCCGGACCCGTTCCGATGAATGAAGCGCCGTTCCACGACCCATGGAGACCGCACACGCATCCATGGAGAGGCCGACTGCGACGAGGAGTACCTCGGGGAGCTCCATAAGGGTCCTAGGGGCGGCGCAGCCTCCTGGAGATCTGTTCCCGGTACTGCCGGAGCACCTCGACACCGATCACAAGGAAGCTGGCAACGATGATCAGAATGATGATCAGCGTCAGGTTGTCCCGGACGAAGGGGATGTTTCCAAAGAAGAATCCGCCTCCCACGAAGAGACAGACCCAGGTGACCGTCCCGGCAAACTCCCATCGTGCGAACTCGACGTATTTCATCTGTCCGAGGCCTGACAGGAACGGGGTGAACGTCCGGACGATCGGAACGAACCGGGCAAGAAAGATCGACTTCTTTCCGTGCCGATCAAAAAAATCCTGGGTCGATCGGACGTACTTCGGGCGGATGATACGGTTGTCCCAGGTGAGTATGCGGTCCCCCAGGTGCCGGCCGATCCAGTAGTTCACGTGGTCGCCGGCGGCCGCTGCAACGATGAGGAGGGGGATCAGTATCCGGATGTCGAGGACACCGACACCCGCAAACGCTCCGGCGACGAAGAGGAGCGAGTCCCCCGGGAGAAAGGGCGTCACGACCAGGCCCGTCTCGATGAAGATGATCAAAAAGAGGAGACCATATGTCCAGGTGCCGTACTCCTGGATCACGGGGAGGAGCAGATCGTCCAGGTGAAGGATGATGTCCAGAAGCCCGATCAGTGACGACATCTCTGCATTGGTTGGTCCCGATACCATATATACGTGGACACGGTTCCAGTTTCGCCGTGCGACCCCTGTCTCTGAAATACCGGCGGGTCGACGGGTTGCCATGCATCTCCCGTACTGTCCGGGCATGACGTTCGAGGCGGGCCGGTTCCACACCCTGCTCGGTCCGCCCTCCTGTCTCGAGGCCCTCGTCAGTGAGCCGACGGTCGCCCGGTTCTCCGCCGTCTGCATCCGTCCCGTGTCCTCCGTGCTGACCGGACATTCAGCCGGATGGGGATATCGCTGCCGCTTCGTGAGGGTCAGGAACGTTCGAAACCTCTTCCAGGTGCTTGCCGGCGCGCGGGAACCCCTGGTCATCCTGGAATACGCACCCTCCCTCTTCGAAGGTGACGGAGTGGCGCTTCGAACGCTCGCTCACCACCTCCGTGCCCGCTCCAGCTGTGCGATGGTCATCCTCTACGCCAGCCATCCGACTCCGTCATTCGACCGGTTTGCACGCCTCGCGGACCGTTCGTTCGCAGTCTTCCAGACCTCAACGGTCACAACGGCCGGCCAGCGCATGATCCCTCCCGGGCAGACACAGCTCTCCCTCGTCTGACCCGGCCGGAACGGTGGGCGCGTCCATCGCGGGCACCCGTCCCGGATATAGAGTAAATCTTTTATAGAACCATAATGCACCTGTACAGACATAGGTGTGATCAGAATGTCGCAGGTGCTTGGAGGACAGCCCATCATCATCCTGAAGGAGGGCACGACCCAGACCCGGGGGCAGGAGGCCCTCGGTAACAATATCGCCGCCGCGAAAGCGGTCGCGAACGCGGTCCGGTCCACCCTCGGTCCACGCGGGATGGACAAGATGCTCGTGTCGGGGATCGGGGACATCGTGATCACGAACGATGGAGCGACGATCGTCGACGAGATGGATATCGAGCATCCGGCCGCAAAGATGATGGTCGAGATCGCCAAGACGCAGGACCAGGAGGCGGGAGACGGTACGACGACCGCGGTCGTTCTTGCCGGCGAGCTCCTCTCCGAGGCCCAGAAACTCGTCGCCGACAGCGTCCATCCGACGGTGATCGCCGCAGGGTACCAGCTTGCTGCCGGTAGGGCGTCCGCCTTCCTCGATTCGATCGCAAAGTCCGTCGGACCATCCGACACCGCACTTCTCCGACGGATCGCGATGACCGCGATGACCGGGAAGGGCGCAGAGGTTGCGATGGACCAGTTCGCCGATATGATCGTCAGGGCGATCGGGATGGTCGTTGAGGAGGATGGTACCGTCGATCCCGACTTCGTCAAGGTTGAAAAGAAGGTCGGAGGTTCCTTCGACGACTCGGTCCTGGTGGAGGGGATTGTCCTGATAAAGGAGCGCGTTCACCCTGCAATGCCGAAGAGGGTGGAGAATGCCCGTATCCTCCTCCTGAACGTTCCGATCGAATACAGGAAGCCCGAGTCGAACGCGAAGATCAGGTTGACTGCTCCCGGTCAGGAGCAGGCGTTCATCGAGAACGACGAGCGTATGAGCCGCGAGATCGCCGAAAAGGTGATCCGCACCGGTGCGAACGTCATCCTCTCCCAGAAGGGTATCGACGACCTTGCCCAGCACCACCTTGCGAAGGCCGGCATCCTGGCAGTCCGCCGGCTCAAGACCTCGGATCTGAAGCGTCTGGCGCGGGCCACCGGTGCCAGCATCATGACGACGCTCGATGACATCCAGCCCGAGAGCCTCGGATACGCCGGGCTCGTCGAGGAGCGGATCATGGCTGCCGATGAGGTGATCGTGGTCGAACGATGCCAGAACCCTCGGGCGGTGACGATCCTCCTCCACGGTGGCACCGAGCACGCCGTCGACGAACTCGAACGCGCGGTACACGACGCCGTGCGGGTGGTCGGAGTCGTTGTGGAGGACGGGAAATACGTCGTCGGGGGTGGCGCACCCGAGATCGCCCTCGCCCGCGACCTCCGGGAGTTCGCAGTCACGATCGGCGGACGGGAACAGCTGGCGGTCGAGGCCTTTGCGCGTGCCCTCGAGGCGATCCCGAGGACGATCGCCGAGAATGCAGGCATCGACCCGGTCGATGCGCTGGTTGCCCTGCGTGCGGCTCATGAGGCGGGCGATCGATCTGCCGGTATCGACATCCTTTCGGGTGAGGCGTCCGACATGGAGGCATTGGGGATCGTCGAGCCGCTGCGCGTGAAGAAACAGGCGATCGCATCAGCCACCGAGGCGGCGGTGATGATCCTCCGGATCGATGACATCATCGCCTCGTCGAAGGAGCAGGGGTCCGAGGGTGAGGCGGCCGGAGACTACTGATCCCCCTCGCCTCTTTCCCTCCCCCCGACGGAGGGCCCCCGGGGGGTATACCACCATCTTCCCGCCTCGCCGTTCTCCGTTCTCATGAAAAGGACTGGCGGCATCTGCAGGTCCGGAACCGAACCCTGAAGGAATAAATGGGTGAAGGTGATCGCATCCGTCAGATCCGCATCGCCTCGATGACGAGATGTTCGTACTCTTCTTTCAGGGCGTTGACGTCACCGCGCCGGGCCTCGACATAGAGCCGGATCTTCGGCTCGGTGTTGGACGGGCGCACCAGAACCGCGTGATCCTCTGTCGTCACCTTCAGTCCGTCGGTCGTGTCCGGTTCGAACCGGGCGAGTTTTTCGGCGAGTCGGGCCATCACGAGCTCTGTCGGCGCGGTCAGCTGGACGGAGTGTTCGATGTAGGGGAAGTCCGGGATGGCATCGGCGAGCTCGGAGAGTCTCTCCCCCCCGGAGACGATCTCGGCAAGGGCGAGGCTCATCGCGAACGGGTCGTCCGAATACTGGAACTCGGGAAGGAAGAAGTGGCCGGACCGCTCGACACCGAGTACGGCGGACTCGTTTTTGACCCGGTTCGCGATGAAGACATCCCCCACCCGCTCTCTCATCACCCGGAATCCCAGCGGGAGCAACCGCTCCTCCAGGACCATCGAACAGTCGAATCCCGAGATGACCAGGTCCCCCGATCGGTACCGGCGCATCGCCAGGATGATCGCGACCTTCTCGGGTGATAGGACACGCCCCCTGTCGTCGATGACGATCCCCCGATCCGCGTCGGGATCGAAACCGACTCCGAAGTCCGCCTTGTGTTCGACCACCGTCCTCGCCGATGCGGCGAGCGACCCCTCGGTCGGTCGGGCTCCCCGTCCCGGGAACGTTCCGTCCATCTTGCCGTATTGCACGATCGTTCTGCACCCGACGCGTTCATAGACGGGTGCCATTCCCGCGGCAGAACCGTTGCCCATGTCGAGGACGACGCAGATGTTTCGATCCAGATGGATCCTCTCTCCGATGAACTCGCCGTACCGTTCGATCGCCGCCGCCGCATCCAGGCGGTTCAGCGTGCCCTGGCCCGATGAGAACGTCCCGTCCCGGTACCTTTCCATGATCGGGGACTCCTGGTAGAGGAGTCCGTATCCGTCACCGGTCCTGAACCGGATGCCGTTGTATTCGGGTGGGTTGTGGGACGCAGAGATGTACGCGGAGCCAGAGCGCCGGTCCTTCCAGGTCACAAAGCTGATCACGGGGATGGGCAGGACCCCGTACTCGTCCACCGAACACCCGGTCGAAAGGACGCCTTTGAGGAACGCCTCCTCGAGTAACGGGCCGCTTGTCCGGGTATCACGACCGACCGTGGTGACCCCGTCGGAGTAGGCACTACCGTAGGCACGGCCGATCCTCTCTGCCTCCACACCGGTCAGCTCGGTTCCGTAGACCCCCCGGACATCGTACGCCTTGAAGATACTCACAGAACGGGGTGCATCCGGATGGTATTTGAGTCTTCTCCCGCATCCCCCCTCGTCTGCATTCGATGGAGGGCTCCATGGGTGGTCGCCTGCCGACCCTCGAGTCGTTCTTCCCGGGCTGAACAGGACGCCCGTCCGTTCCTGATCAAACGGTCGGCAGGAGTGCGCTCTGCTTCCCGGATGAAGTGATCACTGGGAAACCTTTAACCAATCCAGCACGGAACGCTGGTGGGCGGATGACCCGCGACGGAAGTGATACCAGATGGTCGATTCAACATCGCCTCAACCGGCGCCCGATGGCGAGGTGCTGCAGATCTCCGCGGTTCTCGAGCCGGCGGTCCGGTCTGACGTGAAACAGCTGCAACTCCGTTTCGAGGCGGGGGGGCCGTTCGAGACACCAGGTTCAGGTTACCTCGGGATGATCAATGAGATTGCGCAGGCCTGTACCCGGGTGGCCCGCAGGATGCTGGGTCCCGAGGCGATGAACGCGCTCGTCAACGAGGCAGGCATGATGCCCGGTGCACAGGTCACGCTCTTCTCCCTCTCGTACATGGCGTCCGGACAACCCGGGGAAGAGTGCACATTCTCCGTCGAGACGGCGGTGCACCCCGATCTCGCCCTGGCCCAGGATCGCCTGGTCATCAGGGTGGCTGAAGAATGCAAGGAGGCAACCCTGCCGATCTTCACACGGCTCTATCCGGACTGCTCCCCGTGATCAGGACCACAGGGCAAGCACGAGGCAGACCGCCGGCGGTATCACCAGGTTATCGTCCCCCGGAGACAGTAACTCGATTACCCCTCCGAAAAGGGCAACCAGCACCGCCCTCTCCGGCGATAGGAAGGGGAGGAGAAGGACGGCGGTGAACAGTGTTCCCACGAGGAACCCCTCAAGACTCTTGTTGTTGTAGATCCGGTGACGTCCCAGGTACATTCCTGCCATCGTTGCGACGCTGTCGAGAAGGGCAAGAACGAAGATACCGACGCCCGCCCTGAAGGGGCCGAAGAGCACAAGGCAGGCGAGCGCCGAGACGACGAAGTAGTACGCGCCCCTTCCCGGGCCCGAGTCCTCCCGCTCGAGCTCTTCTAAGAGGGGAGTGATGATCGGCACCCGTCTTCCCCGTTCAACCGCATCGGTCAGTATCGAACCGATGAGGAGCGCCGCTGCATAGAACGGGAGGGTCCACTCCGGTGGAAATACGGCGATCGAGAGAGCGATTGCGCACCCAAAGAGGAGGTGAACCACCTGTCGCCATCGCTCCTGCATGCATACCTATCCGAACCGCAGTCTTAAAAAAACCGCAGGATGGAAGTCAGAACGGTATAAACCACCAGCAGGATGGAACGTCCGGAACCGTTCCGTCCTCGATCGATCCTCTCCGAGGATTCCCTCCCCCTCTCCGCGCCGTCGATCCCGGAGCGTCGCTGTCATTATGGATATTCGACGTCCTGTCGATGAGCCGGAGTCTGGTACACCTGGGCGTCCGGAGGTCGCCGACAGGTGGTTTTTATCTTCTGAAGTCTATTCGAGGGATATGGTCACCGCGTATGAGGTTGCGACCTTTGCCGGCGGGTGTTTCTGGGGAGTCGAAGAGGCGTTTCGTACGGTACCCGGTGTGATCGAGACCGCAGTCGGGTATACCGGGGGCTCGACCGTATCCCCGGCCTACCGGGACGTCTGCTCCGGAAATACGGGTCATGCGGAGGCAGTCCGCATCCGCTACGACCCGTCCACGATCACGTATCGGGAACTTCTCGAACGGTTCTTCGCCATTCACGACCCGACAACGGCGAACCGGCAGGGTCCGGATGTGGGTGACCAGTACCGTCCGGTGATCTTCTACCACTCGGAAGACCAGGAGCGCGAAGCGAGGGCCCTGATCGAGGAGCTGAACCGGTCCCGGAGGTATCCCCGCCCGGTTGTGACGGAGGTCCTGCCGGCGGGCCCCTTCTTCCGGGCCGAGGAGTACCACCAGCGGTATCTCCAGCGTCTCAGGGAGCGCAGTCGGTGGTGACCGATCTCCGATCGCAAGGCTCTTGATTCACGGAAGATCAGTTACTGTAACCGCATGGAACAGTACTACACGATCGCGGAGCTCTCCCGTGTGATGCATACGGACGAGCCTTCGGTTCGGCTCCTCATCTCGAGCGGAATCCTGAAGGCCGAACGCTGCGGTACGGGGTACCTGGTCGATACGGACGAGTTCTCCCGGTTCGGGATCCTCTCACCGCACCGGGTCACCGCCCGGCGGGACTCGCGTCGCCGCTGATCTTCCACGTTCGGACTTCCCGGTACCCGGTATCGCTCCGTCACCATGCGATCGTGGTCCATTTCATCTCCGGGTCGGGAATACCTCGCCATCACCATCCGGGAAGAATCCGGCGAGACTTCGGAGACCTCTCTCCTTTCCGGGCTCCCGCGAAATCCGCCCCTGTCTATCCAGCTCGCTGGACGGGCATCCCGCGGTGACGCGTCACTCCGGGATGGACCGGTCTGTCGAACCCAACGCACCTGTCGGGATCGATCCCCGTAACCCACCCGGTCCTCCCCCTCCAAAGGCCCCTGTGAGGACTGGCTCCAATACCCGGACGCGCGAGGCGTGGTCTGATGAGATACCATCGGAACCTCTGATCACCGGGGGTCAGGGAATGATGAGCTCCCACGAGATCTACCCGGGACAAATCCGCCTCGATCCATCTCTGCTCACGATCCGATGGACGAGGATCTCCCGAAACGCGCGATGCGGACCAGTCGCATGGTCGGCAGGGTTCCCTGCCGTACCGTCGCCCGGGACAGATCGGTCAGGGCACCGGTGTCATTGAACGAGGAGGTCCGAACCGGGACGCCGGTCCGCACCCCTTCCCGGATCTTTCATTCGATGGTCACGATGCGGAGCGAGTTCGTGGTGCCGACCGGTCCCGGGGAGATCCCTTCGGTCAGGACGACACGATCCCCCGTCTCGACCAGCCCCTCCTCCCTGATCCTCCTGAAGATCAGATCGTGCCAGTCCTCCCGATCCGTCTCGACCAGAAAAGGGATGCAGCCGTACGAGAAAGAGAGGAATCGGTGGACGATCGGATCCCGGCAGAAGGCCAGCACCCAGCAGTCTGGCTTGAACCGCGCAATCCGCCGGGGTGTCCTCCCTGTATGGGTCGGTGTGAGGATGAAGCGCGGACGCAGTGCGCGGACGGCATCGATCACATTGAGCGAGACCACATCCTCCACCGCCACCTCCTCGTGTCCGTATCCACTCCGGATCTGGTCCTCGAACAGGTGCGTATACCCGAGCGTGCCCCGCTCAGCTTCGACCGCCCGGGCAATCCTCGCCATCATCGAGACGCACTCCACCGGGGAGGAGCCGATGGCCGTCTCCGCCGAGAGCATCACGGCGTCGGTGCCGTCCAGGATCGCGTTCGCCACGTCCGTCACCTCTGCCCGGGTCGGAAGGGGGCTGTCGGTCATCGACTCGAGCATCTGCGTCGCCGTGATCACCGGAATCCCGACCTCGTTCGCCCGCCGTATGATCCTCTTCTGGATCACCGGTACCTGTTCGATCGGCATCTCGACACCCAGATCCCCCCGGGCGACCATGATACCGTCCGCCTCCGCCATCAGTTCGTCGAGGTGCTCTACCGCACCTTTCCGCTCGATCTTTGCAATCACGTTGATCCGGTGTCCGAGTGCGGCTGCATGCTCCCGTGCCTTCCGAATCTCTTCGGCCCGCTCGATGAAGGAGAGCGTGAAGGTGTTGATGCCGACGGAGAGGCCGAACTCGATCAACTCCAGGTCCCGGGCCGTAACGGCGTCGACAGGGAGCACCCCATCGACGACGTTGAGCCCCTTTCGCGAGGTGACGGTACCACCCACGAGCACGCGGGTGCGGACGATGGACGGTCCCGATTCGATCACCTCAAGTCGGATCAAGCCGTCGTTGATATGGATGGTGCTTTTTGGACCGACGAGCGACGGGAGGGACTGGTACTCGACCGGGATCCACGAGGGATCCTCAGGCTCCATGGAGGTCGTGAGAATCACCTCGGAATCGCGTTCGAGCTCGATGGGATCCCGGACGAGCTGACCGATCCTGATCTTCGGTCCAGGAAGGTCGAGAAGGAGACTGACCACGCACCCTTCCGCAGCGGCCTGCCTCCTGACCCGTTCTATCCGCCCGAGATGCTCGTCGAGCGTGCCATGCGATACATTCAGTCGCGCAACGTTCATCCCCGCCCGAATCATCCGCCGGATCGTCCTCTCCTCCGAGGACGCCGGTCCAAGTGTACAGATGATCCTGGTCTTCTGGCCTGGCAGGATCAAGGATCTCCTCGCATCATAGGACCACTAGGGTGGTCATAAACTTTCCCGACCGACCGCATCCGGACAGGACGTACCGACCCGTCAGGGAACCGCTGAAAAGATACCGGAACCGCGGTCCCTGTCCGATCGGTCGGATCCATCCCTGACCGACGTGGGCAACCCTCTTTCGTTTCACACGTACCGGAGATCGGTACGTTCGGTTCCGATCTCTCTCACCCTCTCCTCGACGAAGCCAACCCTTGAAAGGTTCCCGTATTGGAAAATGTGCATGAGGAACTCCGTCATGGACTGTCGGGCCTTGCCCAACCACCACGCGCATGCCTCGCCTGCCCCCACCCTATCCCCGGTTCTGTTCTGCACAGCTCCTGCACACGTTCTCAATGGTCCAGGCACCTCCAACCCCGACAGAATGCTGCGCGGATCTCTCCCGGTTTCGAAGGGGGGGAAAAGCGCGCCCTCCCTGTCGTCATATATCTGCTCCTGAAAGCGCCTCCCCGCCAGGGAGGGTTGTAATTGACGGTTCCGGACCAGTCAACGTCCTGCTGTCGGTGCTCGGCCCGGGATCGCCCTGTGACAGATCCGATCCATGCCTGGCGTTCAATCCCGTCGTCGACGGTCCTGGAGATCACCGGGGCGGCACCGTCTGGGAACCCCCGCATGCGTATCGGCTGCTTCGAGCTCGTCGATGCATCCAACGATGGAACCTCCGGCAATTCCATCCCAATCTGCGGATCGCTCGCGATTCCACCTCCAGAGTCCGAGCCGGACGCATCCCTGATCATGCCGGGTGTGATCCAGTCTTCACTCCGGTCCCGGGTCTGACCCTGTCTGCGGGATGGTCCTCCACCACCGGACGTTCTCCTGGATCCCGGTCATCAGCTCCCGTGTTAGTTGGAATCCCGGATCCAACCGGACACCCGGTGAATGTGAACGTGTCTTCGGGCATGCTCCTGCATGTATGAGTACTAGGCGATCGGAACGCGGATTTTTTAACCACTTCAAATGCACCGATCTTCCAAGAACACCGGCATGATTGTCCTTATAAATCGGCTCTGGCGACGATTTTTTTGATATTCTTTTCAAATCTCTATTTCCTCAAGAGAAAGATTATTGAACTACAATCAAAATATTGTATCCCATATGGTGGTGAATCAGTCGCAGGTCGACCAGATCCTCTCTGCCGCTTCTGAGGACGATCCGGAGGTGAAACTGCAGAATCTCGAACGTGAGGTGGACCTGATCAAGACATCGATCAAGCGCCTGCTGATCGACATCCGTGAGCGACTGAACGACATGGATAATCCATTTACCACCGAGGCGATCAGCTCATCTGGAAGGGCTGCGAAGGAATCCATCCGGGGAGACCAGGCGGATGCGCACGAAAGTGCCCTCGAGGCACGAGAGGCGGCACTGGATGCCCGCGAAGAGGCCCTCCGCACCTCCAGCAGGGAGAGGGAGCGGGATGAAGAGAACCGACAGCGGCATCGTGAAGAAGAGAGGCACGATGACGGGGATCCTCTCTCCCCCATCGATCGACAGCTCCTCGATGCCCTCAAGGCGCAACTGGCGGGCCAGATCGCCTCCACCCTCTCGACCACCCCTCCCCAGACGGTTCCGCAGGTTCCACCACAGTCAGGGCCGTTCCCGTCGAAGATCGCTTCCGGCACACAGCCCGCTTCGTTCCCGTCATCAGTATCGTCCGTCGCGCATGTCTCTCTTCCCAGGGTGGAGTCGGAGCACGGAGACGTGCGGATGCCCGATCGGATCCAGCTGCAGAAGGCATACCGCCTCTTCAAGTGGACAAACCGGGCGGTGAAGAAGTACGGCCATGACCGTCTGGAGACCATGCTCCAGTCCTACCGGTCGATGGGATACATCACCCGCGAGGCATGTGACGAGGTCTCGGAGATCGCTCGCCTGATGCCGAGCGTCCTCGGCGAGGTTCACGAGATCGATCCCGGTGAATATGTCGCCGAGCTCTACGTGCTCAACAGGATCCTCTCTCCGAATGACCTCACGCTGGACCGTGACATGATCGAGGTGCTGATGGAGCGGCGTCAGCAGGATTCACCCCCCGGTGAGGATACCTCCCGCGAGAAGGCCCGGAACGACGAGTGGATCAACCTGCTTGACCGGATCTGACTGCTACCATGTCGAGTGAGACGTTTACGACAGCGATGTTCCTGATCACCTCGATCATCGCCGCGGGCGTCCTCATCAATGCCGTCTTCCCGGTGGTCTACCAGATGGCGGGGACGTTTCTCTCTTCCTCGCACCAGTCGGACGAACGGATGAGGACGGACATCAAGATCGTGAATACCTTCATGAACCAGGACGGCGATGCCCAGATCTGGATAAAGAACGTCGGTGTAGCCCGAATCCCGTATGCAGACATCCCGAAGTCGGACCTCTTCCTGGGACGGGTCGGTAACTTCGACCGGCTCGAATGCAACTCCGCGATCGGCACGAATCAGTGGTACTACGAGACCGCCGGGGGAGATACGAACGGGTACTGGGACCCCGGTGAGACGCTCGAGATCTCGGCAAAGACGAATAATGGGGAGCCGTTTGAGAGGAGTGCACCCGTCTACATCCAGTTCGTCCTCCCCTCGGGTGTCTGGCGGAGCACGGAGTTCACGGTGAGCTAGGTACCATGGCGGTTGGAGAACTGATCGGTGCAGCAATCGGAGCCATGCTCCTGATCTACATCGCGTACGTACTCGTCGGAGGGATGCTGACCACCGTCGAGACGGCGACCCTGACCCAGACAGAGGTCACCCATCTCCAGGATGACCGTCTGCACACGATGCTCGAGATCGCGGGCCATTCGCTGGAGAACGGGACCGTTGACGTCTCGGTAAAAAATTCCGGGTCTGTCGTGATCGGTAACTTCACGCACATGGACCTCTACGTCGGCGACGGTGCAACCATTCCGCTCCTCTACCATCATTCGTCGTCCGGGGAGGTACCGGCATGGTCCCTCCAGGGGATCTACCTGGGAGCGGAACCGGAACGCGTGCATATCGGCGCACTCGACCCGGGTGAAACGCTCGTGATGACGGCCCCGTACAGCGGCGAACTGCACTGGATCAAGGTCGTCGCCGGCAACGGTGCGACAGCAGAGCTGGTGGTCTGAGGGAGAAGGATGGCGATAGGTGATATCCTGGGGGGAGAGGACAAGGACGTCCTCTCGACAGGCAACAACGAACTGGACAAGAAGATCGCCGACGGGATCCCTCTCGGGTCCCTCACCCTGATCGAGGGTGAAAATGACACGGGCAAGTCTGTCCTCACGCAGCAGATCATCTGGGGGGCTCTCAAGTCATCGAAGAACGTGGATATCTTCACAACGGAGAACACGACGAAGTCGTTCATCAAGCAGATGGAGTCCATGTCCCTCGACATCTCCGACTACTTCTCGTGGGGGTATCTCCGGGTCTTTCCCCTGAACATCGTCGGGTTCGAGTGGAGCGAGGAGCAGATGGAGGGGATCCTCGCCCGTCTGATCGATCACATCCGGAACAGTCGGGCGGAGGTGATCGTGATCGACTCGCTCACACTCTTCTCGGAGTACGCCGAGACCAACATGATCCTCTCCTTCTTCACGAGCTGCAAGAACCTGGTCGACCACGGAAAGACGATCCTGATCACGCTGCATACCTATGCCTTCGAAGAGGACTCGCTGGTCCGGATCAGGTCGATCTCGGATGCCCACCTCTTCATGAAGAAGTCCCTCATCGGGACCAAGTACGTGATGGTGCTCGAGGTGCAGAAGGTCCGTGGTGCCCGACGGACGACCGGGAACCTGGTCTCCTTCGAGGTTCACCCGGGATACGGGATGAAGGTCATCCCGATGTCGTTTGCCAAGGTCTGAGCGATGCCCGCCCTTACGATGGCAGCCAACCTGCCATTCAAGCCGGAATCGATCGACGATCGGATCGACTGGTTCAATAACGTCGAGTCGTCGGCGCTCTACCGGATGCTTCCCGCGAACGCGAAGGAGTACGTCAAGCAGGCCCCGCACCTGCTCGAATACCTCCATATCCTGCCGGTCAATACCTATGGGATCCCCCTCTTTCTCTCCGAGCTGAAGAAGGATCTGAAGGGGATGAAGAATCCGAACCTGATCTACCCGGTGACTGAGAACATCTTCGTTCACATTCTCCAGGACCCGAACGATGTGCGGAACTTTTACATCCCCATCGAGCCGTCCTTCCTCTCCTCTGTCAATCAGTACGTCCCAGCGATCGAGTACAAGATGATCGATCTCATCGATGCACTGGAGACCGATCCTGCGACGGAGAAGGAACGGATCGAGGTACTCAGGACCATGCTCTCCCGGATCACCGCAATCAACCGGAATGGTGTGATCGAGGGTGCCGAGACGACACCGGGAGCTCCCAGGAGTTCGGGCGCAATGGGACGTCTGATGACGTTCTTGAACACGGACTTCACTGCAAAGAAGAAGGAGGCACGGCGAAGCGACATCCTGAACGTCCCCCAGACGCCGGACGGGCGGGTGATCCTCACGCCAGCGGAATACCGGGCCATCGAGTACCTGCTCGTCCGCGACAAGATCGAGATGGGTGTGCTCAAACCCTTCCTGGCGGACTCCTATATCGAGGATATCACGTGCGATGGCGTCGGTCCAATCTTCATCGAACACAAGGTCTTCAAGGGGCTCAAGTCCGTGATCGAGTTCACCCGATCCGATGAACTCGACTGGTTTGTCCTGAAGATGGCTGAGAAGATCAAGCGTCCGATCAATTACCGGAACCCGATCGTCGATGCCACCCTCCTCGATGGTTCTCGTATCAACATCGTCTACGGGACGGACGTCTCGAAACATGGGTCGAACTTCACGATCCGGAAGGTAAACGAGGTCCCCCTCTCGATTCTCCAGGTGATCGAGTCGAACGCCTGTGACTATTACGTGGCAGCATATCTCTGGATCTGCATCGAGTACGGCATGTCGCTCTTCGTCTCGGGCGAGACGGCATCGGGAAAGACCACCACCCTCAACGCGATCACGACCTTCATCCCCCCCGAGAACAAGATCGTGACGATCGAGGACACCCCCGAGCTGACGGTGCCGCACCGGAACTGGACGCGGGAGGTTGCCCTCGCGAAAGGGACCGGGGAAGGGACCGGTGAAAGCGGAGTCACGATGTTCGATCTCCTGAAGGCCGCCCTGCGGCAGCGTCCCAACCAGATCCTGGTCGGTGAGATCCGTGGGACTGAGGGCTCGGTCGCCTTCGGGGCGATGCAGACCGGACACCCGGTGATGTCGACCTTCCACGCCTCCTCGGTCGAGAAGTTGATCCAGCGACTCTGCGGAGATCCGATCAACATCCCGAAGACCTACGTCGACAACCTGAATCTGGTCATCATTCAGTCGGCGGTACGGCGTCCCGACGGATCTCTCGTCCGTCGCATGCTCTCGGTCAACGAACTGGTCGGTTTCAACCCGGAGACCGGCGGATTTTCGTTCGTTGCGATGTTCGTCTGGGAGCCGGTCACCGACACCTTCACCTGGTCGGGGAAGGGTTCCAGTTACCTTCTCGAGGACAAGATCGCGACGATGCTCGGTCTCCCCGAGCACAGGCGAGCGGAGATCTACGATGAGGTCGAGAAGCGCGCACGGATCCTCGAGCGGCTCCATAAGGCTGGCTACACCCAGTTCTGGGACCTCTTCCATATGATCACCAAGATCAAGAAGCAGGGATTGCTCCAGATCGGAGGGTAGTGGTCTTGTTCGAGACGGTCACCGATCGGATCCTCACCCGGGTTCAGGGTGAAGGGCTCATCGGGCAGGTGTACCGTACATTCCAGGAGCGTTACATCCAGCTCGTTGAGAGTAAGAAACTATCGGCGGATCTGCTCTTCATGATCACCTACATGACCTCGCTCGCGCTGGCAAGGGCGACTCGCCCCGAGATCTTCGGTAGCGCGTCACAGCGGGAGGAATACCTCTCTTCGCGGTATATTGCCAAGGTCAACAACCTCGTCGTCCGGTGGAACTACTCCTACAAGGAGGCACTCGAGGTGACCGCCGACCGGTCGAAGAACGAGATGGTACAGAACCTGTTGAACCGGTTCTCCAACTCGATCGACGCCGGTGTACCCGACGACGAGTTCCTCGCGAACGAACTCGAGACGACCCGGAATGTATACCGGTCCAGTATCGAACAGGGTTTTGAACTCCTCAGGAAATGGGGTGATGCATACATCGCGATGTTGCTCTCGGGCACGGTGATCGCGGTCACGATCATGATCTCCATCGCGATCTATGCGCCAGAGGGGATCGACAACACCCTCAATGTATCCTACTTGCTGATCCTTGGGATCAGTATCTTCGGAATCACGCTGATGTATCAGTCGGTCCCGGACGATCCCAAGACACACGGACTCGATACGTGGCTTTCACGTGAGCAGGGGCTGATCTACCGCCTGGAACGGGTGCTCGTCCCGCTGGTCGTGATCGTCTCCCTTCTGCTCTGGTTGCTCGGGGTGAACGCGGGGGTGATCTGCCTCTTCGCGGGCCTGATGCTCGCTCCCCTCGGTCTCCTCGGTTTCATCGACGACGCGAACATCACCCTCCGCGATGCGGACTTCTCGGTCTTCATCCGGTCCCTCGGGGCCGTCATACAGGGCCAGGGAGCGACCATGGTCCATGCCCTCGGTCAGGTGGACAAGAAGTCCCTCGTCGCACTCGACCCGCTGATCCGTTCGGTCTATTCCAAGATGAATCTGGGACTCGAGGAGGACGCGATCTGGGAGCGGTTCATCGGAGAGTCCGGCTCCAACCTGATCTACAAGTTCTTAAACATCTTTCGTGACACGGTCAGCATGGGGGGACCCGCGGGCGACATCGGCAAGGTCGTGGGCCTCTCGATGTTGGAGATGGTCCTGCTCCGTGAGAAGAAGGATATGTTCTCCCGGTCGTTCATCGTGCTGCTTGTCCCGATGCACGCGGCGATGATCGCCATCTTCGTCTCGCTCTATAACATCATGGCCGTGCTGACGACTGCCGTCGCGGAGATGATGACCCAGTTCCAGCAGGCAGCCGCATCTGCGGGTTCCGGTTCCGGAGACATGAATTCGATGGCCGGAAACGCTTTTCTCTCCGGGTCGCTCAATATGTTCGTCAACTTCCCGAAAGAGCAGATGACGACCTACGTCGTCGTCATCATGCTGATCCTGACGGTCGCGAACGTGATCGCAGCAAGGATCGTGGGAGGAGGGGACCGGTACATGTATTACTTCTATTCCACGCTCTTCTTCTCGCTCTCGGGGATCATCTATCTCCTGGTGCCGATCGCCGTCGGTGTCTTCTTCTCCGTCGATGTACTGACCCAGATCGCACAGGCGGGGGCGACAGGGGGATGAACGACCGCCAGAGGCAAACCTTTCTCTTCGTGGCCACTCTCGCCACCGGCCTGGTGCTGCTCTTCCTCGACATCCCGGTACTCTGGATGCTCCTGATCCTCCTGATCGTCGGTCTGCTCTTTCTTGTCCTCACCGGCGCGATCACGGCAACCGATCTGCGATCGATCGCGGGGCGTCTCCGTAGAACGCCGTCTTCCGGTTCGGAGGCT
>Ga0116184_10002038_pt1 | contig 18205 bp, 18 predicted proteins | sample AD_JPNNA5_MetaG_FD_89886 | JGI IMG/M metagenome (GOLD analysis project Ga0116184, IMG submission 89886) | Active sludge microbial communities of municipal wastewater-treating anaerobic digesters from Japan - AD_JPNNA5_MetaG | ecosystem: Engineered > Bioreactor > Anaerobic > Digestate | place... | reverse complement strand
TTTTAGAGTAAATGGAATAGTTCCAACGTCTCTATCATATGGTCCGAACTCTTCAGCTGCATTAAAATCCTCGATTGACTTATCTCTATTAAATTTCCATGTCATCTGATCCTCTACGCGCGCGCGCTGTAAATAATGATACACATCAAATCTGACTGGATGCATTTCCCAGTCCCAATATTCGGAGCATAATATTGCTCCATTGGTATACGCAATTTGACGTATAACCGGATAATCCCATACTTGCTCAACTAGTCCTTCGCAAAGACCATATGTCCCGAATTCTCTTCCCCATGTAACATCATTACTTGGCTCTCCGGGCGGTTCTGTTTTATAATGAAGCCCAGCAGGAACAATACTATTTTCAAAATAATAAGTATTATCGTTATGTACAGTGGTTGGTGTGTTCCAATTTGCCCATCCCACAGAAGGCAATTTGCAAAATTTCCATCCAATATCAAATTTAGACATATTTTCTATTGGACCTACAGGCTGAATAGTGCTCCACACTTTTTCTACCGTGTATGGCTTCATCGAATCTAATAATCTGCCAAGCGCGCTTCCAGTATATATATATTCACCATCAGGTTTATTCGGAACATCAGGTCCCTCATCTACCATTTGACTGTTTACTGGAACGCTGAAATTTACTGTGCTATGTGTTATGCCACCTACACTTCCCGGGATACTAGTACATGTTTCTGCATGAAGGACTTTAGCGAGAACTCCATATGAAGGAAGACCGGTATAAAGAACATGCATGCTATTTATTATTTCCTGAGCAGTTTTTATTATTTCTTCCCAATTATCCTGATCTTTAATATATGCGTCATTCCATTTATAGAATTTATCGGGAGGTTTATATGCTCCAATTCTCCCCGTATCGATATATTGATAGTAATCCATCCATCTATATATCATTCGTTTCTTGTACTTGTTTGAATACATATCAAATCCAAGCATATGCCGTTTGATATTATCCGTTAAAGATTGAATGAATATTGCGCCTGCAGATATTCCTTCCTGTGTATTTACATGTTCTGCCACAGGATGAACAGGAACTCTTTCCCACGGCAGCATCGAGAATCTTTCAACGCCTTCAAGTGAAAAATAATGTTTGAATACAGAACCCGGTCTATATGAGAATGGTTCTGACGGTATAACATCTCTTCTTGCAGTTATATTTTTAGATGTTATTGCCCTCCATAATTGGGCAAGTATTACAGGGTCTTTCATCGCCTGTCCACGAACGCCTACCCACGCTTCGTCCCACCAGTCACAAAGAAATTCAAACGCATATGCAGGTTCTCTCGGACACAAAAATGGCATTACACTGGGATAACTTCTCAGATATACCGGTAATGCCTGTCTGAAATCATTGGCACCAAATTTATACCAAGTTTCTATTTTATACCCGTATATAGTATACGGGTCTGATTCAATATCAATTATTGGATCATCTGAATCACCATTGTAAATTATCTCAACATCTTCATCTACAATCATCCCCTTGATATAATTATCAAAGGCAAGTTCATTTGTTTCATTTCCATAATCTTTTTGCGGATAACACCATGGTTTTCTTGATATGATGATACGAAATATCCCCGGAGGATTACTCCATTCAATACTATGCGGATATGGTATAGCATAATCAACTGATACTCTTGCATCGGATACACTATACAGATTGACACCATGCCCGCTTCTGGTGGCTTTCATTGCTCTTCCGTAATTAACCATCCCACCGCTGTAACAGGACAGAAACATATCCGGGAAAGGCATTATCGTTCTATGTAATGTATCCCTCAATTTGCCTACTGTTGCACCCGGAATTCTATGACCCAACAGACCAAGGAAAGAAGTCACAACAGGAGCAGCCATTGATGTTCCCGGATAATATGTATATCTGTCATTTGTAATGGTTGACAGTATATTGTCTTCAGAATCGTATGCTCTTGTTTCCCCGCCGGGTGCGTATATATTTGTATTTGTTATTCCGTAATTCGAGAATGATGAATGACCTGCAAGAAAATTGTTTGAGTTTACTGTTATGTTATTCGGACTATTAATATTTGCAGGGTTAAAATTATAATAATCATTATTTTTTGAACTGTTTCCGGACGCACATACACAAATACATCCTGCATTCAATGCATATGTCCAAGCAGCTAAAAGATGCTTTGGAGGGTCAAATTGACCGCCCCACGAATGATTTATTACCTTTGCTCCATTATCAACTGCATAATATATTGCATCTGCCACATCAGGTGTATCAAGAGTAAATATTACTTCTCCTTTATATACAAGTCCGTAGAACACATTAATCGGGATTATCTTGCATTTTTGTGCAAGACCTGTTACGCCACGACTGTTATTTCCGACAGCTCCTATGATCCCGGCAACGTGCGTTCCATGATCTTCTGTGTATGTGGCGCCTTGATATGTAAATGTAGCAGGACCTCCATTAGGAGCAGTTAAATCCGGGGTGAAAGTCCACCCATAATTACCGTTGCCGTCCTTCCACATATTCTCGTTTAAATCAGGATGCATATAGTCAACGCCGGTGTCACATACAGCAACAACAATATCACTGCTTCCTGTAAAATAGTCCCATCCGATTTCAGCGTCTACATGCCCCTTTACATCCTGATACCATACCTGTATGTTCTTATTGTACGCCCACTGTTTATTGTACATAGTGTCGTCAGGAGAGGAAAGCAAAAAACCATGCTTCGCTTCTTCAACATATTCAACATGCTTTGAATCAAGCAAACGATCCATTTCATTGTCGTTTATGTTTCCGTAAAAGTGCGTATGCCTGTCTGTAGGATTCTTCCTTTTTCTGTATCCTACTTTCGATGCACGTCTGTGTTTGCACTTGCTGATAAGCGTTGACCTCTGTTGAGCGGTAACGCCATCTTTAAATTTAATAACGTACCTTTTTTCCGGAAATTCAATATCTTCAAACATAGTATTTTATCCATCACGTGAAAAGGTCGTCATTCAGCGTAAAATGGTATGCCTGATTTATTTGTATATTTATCTCTTGCATACCAACGCTGTTGCGGATACACGTTAGTCCATACTTGATCGTCACCTTGCCCTGCAACACCGAGTATTGCTATGCCTGTATCTGGTCCGCACCAAAATACCGCACTACTGCCTTTCTTATTTCTTACTGGTGGTAATTGAGCAACATACTCTATTGTTTCAGGTTTTGATACGGAACCCAAAACTGATCCGCCCTTTGATTCTATAATAATATTGCCGCCCACCTCACGAATAGAAATGCCACCACCGGGCTTTAATCTGGTCATGACATATTTTTTTATCTGATCAACTTCTGATTTGTTCATGTCGCGCTTAAACTCGTAAGAAAGTCTTCAGCCCCCTGTATAATCGACTTCTCAGATGTTGACGGGAACAGTAACCCGAAATCAAACGCAGGATTGGATCTGAACCGTCTTGCACCATAATAACTAAGACCGGGCTGCTTTCCAGCCACACCAGCCATATTTTCTCCCAAAGCGACACCTCGATCAGCAGGAGGATATCCTGTCTCTGGATCAATTATTTCTGCAACATTAGTCCAGTATAGTTCATTTGCTACAAATTCAAATTCAAACATATAAGTATGAACATCATTTGATAATCTTGATGATGGAGTGCCTATGCATTTGAATGAAATTGAATTTATTTTAACTGAATATGGAGAAAATCCATACCATGATGCTGAGTTAAGACAATTCTGTAATCCAAGCATATAAAGAGGATTTTTCGTGCTTGCCCTGTAATTCATTCTGAACGTGATCATAACTGTATCACGCTGGTAATTGCCTACTGCCGTTATAATCTCATCCGGTCTTCTTGGATGATCAGGAGGATATTTATACTGAAGAATGATATCATGTGACACAGGATTGCCTATTGAACCACCTAACCCGAAGCATCCCTCGGTTCCCTCATACATCTTACTTGACTCAACCGACCCTCCTGTAGATGACCCTGTTATATACATAACGCTATTCGGATCATTCATTAGTGATGCCGTATCAACGGTTGTAATGGTTATTTCCCATAACCAGCCCGAAGACATCTTATCTATAGGAGCTGATACTGCGCTTCCTACCTGTCGTGTTAACTCAGACTTTCTTGCTGCGTCAAATGGCACGGCTGCACCGCCGGCACCTCTTATCTCCTGATTAAATATATATCTGGTGAAATACTGCTTAGCAAGTTCAGTGGCGAGTTTTGCGGTTTCTTCTATGATACGAACGTAATATGTACCATATGTTCCTGTTGTTACTCCATCAGGACCACTGATAGTATATGTAGACTTATCGACTGAAATGCCAAGTATTTTGTTTTTTCTGCTACTGTCATTCACCCAATTTATTAATGTTTTTTCTGCCATATATATTATTCCTTAGAATGCAAACTGTTGCTCACGCAACAATAAATCAAGATGCTGCTGTTGCAGCATGAGAAGTCTTCTTTGCAATTCAACACTTTCAAATTGAGCAATCTTCATTTCATGCATTTCTCTTTGTTCAGGAGACATGCTGGAAGGCTGTTCAATTTTGCTTAATGCATTGTTTAATGCCATGCTGCTTGAAGATTCTCCAGCAGATTTTACTGAAGCAGACTTGACATTCATCTGTCTGTCGTACCGGTCCCATTCATAGTCTGAAATCGCAGTCATTCTTCTATTAAGTTCACTGGATACAGATTCCATGTGTTCTGAAATATTTGACTGCATCTTTTCAATCAACCGACTGTTTATTGAACCAATAAGTTTTCTTGCTTCTTCGCCCATTGATGGATCTATTTCTTTAAGATATTCATTGAACATTTCGCTGATACGCATTTGAGCATCAGCGTCCATATCAATTATAGCATCAGCAAAGTTTTTCCCTATCCTTGTCAGAGACTCTGTATCACCAAAAGACAAAGCAGCTTCTATATCTTCTTTGAACCCTTCAAATGTTCCTATTTCAGAGAATAGCTTTTGCTTTAATGATCCGGAAGCTATCTTCTTTGATTCGTCAAGTATATCTTTTACCTCTTTAATTCCTGATTCATCATAGTATTTAGATAATGCATCAAACAGGTCTTTCAGATCTTTAAAGTCCATGCCTTTTACTGTATCTTCAATATTTCTTTTTATAGAATCATATAAAGAAGAGTCATCAAGAGACGCAGCTTCTTTAAGCATATCAGCTATCTCTTCAAATGCACGCAACCCCGGCAGCAGATTCGCGTGCATATCACGAATAGCCTGTTTCCTTTTATCTTCTGCTGTCTCATACTCCTCCATTACTTTAAGGAAATCAGACATTTTCTCGTAATCAGCAGTCCCGTCGAAAAATCCTTCTGCAAGACCCATATAATAACCATTTATCATTTCATCGAGACGTTTACTTGTCTCATAATCAATATCCTTTGTAAGTTCACTAAAGTCTTTTGCAAATTTTTCTACTGCAAAACTGTCTCCTGTCTCGTGAACTTTATTAAACTCCTCAAGCATTTTATCAAATATGCCAATTTCAGGACGTGCCGCATCACTTATTGATTTGTTATACGATTTCTCTATATCTTCAAACATATTAATGATATCGTTCTTGATATTAATTGCATCTGTTATCGCTTCGTCAATTACGCCGAGATTCTTTTCTTTCTGCATTCTTCCGAATATTTCTTTTCCGTCTACTATCTTAATGTCTATATCTTTGACTGCTTTAGTTACTTGATCAATAAAATTAACAAGCTCATCTGTTATTTCAGTTGTATTAATGTCTTTTAAGAAACCGTACAATATTTCCAGTTTCCGTTTTTCAACAGGATTATCTAATTTACCAGATAATATAGCCTTATAATTTCTGAAGTAATTTGATATAACATCTTCTTTTTTGTCATATAAATCCTTCTCAATAGATTCAAATACAGTTGGATCTATTTCTATTGCTCCTATAAGATTATTCTGTATTATGTCTTTATACTCATCGATTTTATCAAGTACATCTTTGTTGAATATTCTGTCTTTAACTGATGCAAATCTATATGTTTTATTGTTTATTATTTCTATTTCTTCGTCAATAGATTTGCGTAACTGCTCAATGGTATCAAGATAATCATCTAAAGACATTCCTGCAAGATTTTCACTGATACTGTCACGCATCCTTGATACAGTATTCATATCTCCTGATTCAAGCGCCAAGCTTATATCTTTTGCTATTTCTTTGCCTGTCGCAATGCCCGGTCTATATTTCTCAGTAATCTTTTCTATTGCTTCAGCATGTTTCAGCATTTTATCTTCAACAACAGATACACTTGTGGAAAGCATATCAACTGAACGAACCGCTTTTTTTGCTGACGTTTCTTGAGGATTATATAATTTTTCCGCTCTTACTTTAACGTCATATCGCATATCATCTAAAGCATCTTTAAATGTATATTCTTTTGATATTGTGCTGACAAATGCTCCTATGGCATTGCCAAGCAGGTTAAAGCCTTCTACCACGTAAAATAAAGAATTGCCAAGTGATTTTATTAATGTTGAAATTATATTTAACGATGGCAAAATATCTTTAAGCAATTTAACGAAAGGAGACATGGCATATTTTATTTCAGAAAACATCTTCTTTACGTTTTCATCTTCTAAAGAACGCAGGAATGATTTTATTCCAATATACGCCGTGCTTACAGCTAATGCAAATGGTCCGAAAGCAGAAACTAATTTTGAAAGCCAACCGGAAAGAGTTTTCAGTATTCCACCAGCAAATACAGATTTTAATGCAGTTGTAATAGGCGTAATAACTTTTGCGAGTTTCCCTATAATTGCGGAAAATAATATTGCTGGTTTATTTATGAACGAAACTATTGATGACCCTATTTTCCCTAACATTTCACCTGAATTCTTAAGCATGTTAAGAATATTTATTCCTGCTATACCAGCAGATAAACTACTCATCCCTCCTTTATTTGATGCTTGTCTTGCAGTATAAAACATTACAGATGAATGAACAGGCATAGACCTCTCTGATACCCTTAACAGTCTGGTGAAAGCGCCCCCTGCTTTTACTGCGCCTAACGTACCTATCCCAAGCAGAGCAACGCTTAATGCTTTCCCAAGCAAAGGCATTTTTTGAATAAGACTTGTTACAACCTCAAGCAGTCTTGTCAATCCTTCTATCATAGGTGTAACAAAAGTTGAAAGGTGTTTTCCAAACTCAACCATGAACTCTGCCCATGCAGTACGAAGCCCCCTCAATCTGTTTATGAGAAGTCCCGATGTTTCTCTTGCGTAATTCATTGCAACACTCATGCGTTCCTGTGCAAGTCTTAATATTGCAAGAGATTTGCCAAGCAGCGTAGCATTTCCTGCTTGATCCGCATAACCCATTGACAATGCGCGCTCTTTAATAATGGCATTTGAAATACCGACGCCCATCCGTCGCAATGATTCTGTTCGTCCGTAAATGGCAGTCTGCAGCGCACGAACACCTTCAGTAAGAGGTCGTCCCCAGAACGTCGATAAATCTACTGCTACCTTTGAAAATTCTTTCGCATAATCCTTTGCAACGTTTTGCGATTGACCAAGTCCTGTAAGCATTATCTGAAACTGACCAACCATTTCAATCAGTTCTGTTCTTGTGTACCTTGCCTTTGATGCCATATCGCTCATGTCTTTAATAATTGAATCTGCTGATCCATTAAACACGAGCTGCGCATTTGACACTGCTTTTTCATATTTAGCGAAAGCATCAGTCATTTGAGACGCCATTTTCCGTACACCCAACGCAACAGTACTGTACGCAATTGCGCCAAGGAACATGTCCTTGTCCATTTCCTTTATTTTGTTTGATGCATTTTTTGTTGCTTCACTGAACCCCTTAACAGATTCTGTAGCTGTATTTACAGAAACACCCATTGTTTTAAATGTTGCTTCTGTTTGTTTAACAGCGTCAGATGCCTGTTTAAGTCCGCTTTTAAGTTTCTGCGGGTCAGCAGTAAGCTCAACACCTATCTTGCCTATATTATGTGTTTCACCACTCATTTTATGAAGTTCCCTGCACCAGCAGTTTTAGCTCGAAGCATAATTATGCGTTGCATATATTCTTCTTTTGTCTGCTGATTCTTTTGTCTGTGTTCAACAGGTTCTTCGTGGCTTAACCATGCAAGATTGACTATTTCTTTTGAGGCGACAGCATTGTATTCAGCGTCTGCAAATGCCATTTTAGCAATCAATATATTCTGATATGCTTTTCTGGTTAATTGCTTAACAGATAACATATACCATTGAAACAATTCCCGGACATCCATGTTCCTGAAATCAGATATATGGAATAGTCCGGGAAATGCCATGGCGATATTAGCTGCTATCAGCCTCCAATCTCGTTTTTTGAGTTCTTGTCCTCTTTAGTGAGAGGAGTAAAAAACTCCTCAATAAGCCACATAGCAAGCATTTGCACTTCAATAGGATTGAGAGGTTTGATTGCATCAAACTCTTCTTTGCCTATCAGTGCTTTAACAAGAGCATTTGCAGTCTGTTCAGTAACAGTTTTTTCAGCAATGTCACGGATAGCATTGTACATATCGAAGGAGAACGTAGGAATCTCATATTCGTTCCCCTTCAATGTAATCTTAAATGCGCCAAACAGATTCTCGTATTCCTTCGGATTGTACTTCAGCATAAACGAAAGCTCCTATTATTGTTTTAGCCGTACGCATCATTTTTAATCGTGCCGGGCACAGCCGCCACATGCAACTGCACCCGACACTTTATGAAGGGGGCTAAGTTAGTCATGTGCCGACAGGCGGATTATATTCTTTATTTCCAAGAACGAGCAGTGTAAAGTCAAAATTAACAGGATCGTACGGCAGCACCTTAAAATCAACTGTCCAGATACGCTGTGTATTAAGACTGAACTCAACGTTAAAGTTAGGAGTAGGCACGACTTTTGGCGCAAAAATAGCAAGGTCGTCGTCATTAGATACTTCTCCTTCGATAATAGGACGAAGAAGAAGAGATGGAGGATTGTTTGTGACGTCAGCGCCAATAGGCACCTGAACTGACTTTGTGACCTCATCATAGATAGGGAACAGCTTCAGTACTTCATCCATCTCCATTTCAGTGAAGTTACAAGAAATGGTTGCTTCACCACCAGTGAAGTAAGATGCGCGTGCGAAGCTCCCTGTCTGGTCTGCTTTTGAGTCAAGTGTCTCAAACGTAAACGTAAGAGTAATTCCTCCTTCCGTAGGAGGCATAACCGTCTCTACATCAGACTGTCCTTCACGGTGTTCAATCAAGATAGCCTGCATCGGTCCGACATTTAGCGGGATTTTATTAGCCATAGATTAAGTTCCTTCTTCTATACTGTCAATTCTCTGACAGTAGAATTTTAGATTCGCATTAAAAACGAATCTGTTTTTAGCGTCAATTGCGATGTACCTTGGACCTATCACAGAGATGTTCCCGCAATGGTAGATGCAACCATCCCCGTAAATTTCCGCGCCATGTATATTCCTGATAGAGGAACAAACGTCCATGGCGTAAGTATATGTGCTTCTATACGAATCTCCGACGAATCGTAAAGAAAATCCGAAAGTAGCATGAGTCTGTTCTTTACTCCATTCATCATAATTAACATATGACTGTAATAATCCTACAAGCACGCCGTTATTTATTTTAGCGGTTTTATCAGGTATATACCCGACAAAAAAGTTTGCCCCACGATTAAGGGAATCGCATTTATCCATTATATATGAAGCAAATTCTTCAATCATTCGGGATATCTTTCAATGCGTCTCTTAATTCACGGGCGCCTACTTCAACCCACTTGTCAACAAGTTCTTTGTTACTTATTTTTGATTCAAGAAAATACGGACCAGAACCCGGTCTTGTCCAGTTGATAGGCTGAGGAAGATCCTTCAACCCTTCATGCACTTTTAATGCATAATCTACATCTGTCCCTGAATCATCACCTACAAACTTGCCGCCATACGACAATTCAACTTTCGTTTTATTTATCTTCGTTATTTCTTTTGATTTACGTAATGCGCCTGTTAATACAGGAATAACAGGTTCAACATTATCGACATCATAATGAATCTGTTCTGCTATTTCAACTAAAGCATCAGGAATGCGTTTCATCATTTCATCAGTAAGATCACGCAGCTTTACACTGACATTAAATGTTTTCCTCATCTCAGGGAATATGTCTATTCCTTCAAACATTACTTAAGAAGAACCTCATAATATTCATCGTCAGAAGAATCAAAACTGATCCTATGTATAGCCTGTACCGGTATCAGTTTGTTTCCAAGTGAATCACTTATAAAATCTGAATTTATGTTTATCTGTTCTTTTGTAAACAGTTTTGTATGGCATATTACTTCAACACCATCCATTCCGATAACTCTTGTCTCGTGATTCTCTATTCTGCACGGAAGGTCCAGTTCAGTATATTCCGGTTCGTAATATTCATCTTCTCCAATGTATTTATGAAGTGTTACTACCGCATTATAATACATCGATATCATTGCATTGGTCTTTCTTTTTGTGCAAGAGAAACATGCGCTGTATCTTTTCTGTACTGTCCAAGCATGCTTTCAACTACAGGATCAATGGGCACCTTGGCATCGCCTGTATATCGTTCCTTTACTATACCTGCGAATAATACACCCTGTGCCTGTAACGACGTCCTTGATTGCATGCCTGATCCGCCGTTATAGATAAAGTTTGCCTGAGTATATATGCATAAATCTCTGGTATATGGATTTACTTTATCCATATCATACACGGAATACAGAACTGTTATCGCTGTATTAACAAGCCTTGTTATAAGGATTGTGTTTCCTACATCAATTGCGGAAGTAGGATAATGCCCTGCAATATAATCTTTAAACCCTTGTACATCAGCCATTGCATCTAATTCTTATTGGGCACGGTCGGCTATTGCCCCGACCGTGCCCTGTTTGAATGTGATTATACTGTGAGAAACGAATCAGGAAGTACTGCAGCGGGTAATGAGTTTATCATTAACGATTGCCCCGCCAATGCGGCACCGTCCTGTAGCATAATCCGCATACGCAAGAACATCAGTTCCGAACTCAACTTCAAGGTCTTTACGAATGCCAACACGTCCTGCAACCTGATACGGAGCAACGAAGTACTTAGTCGCATCAGTAAGGTGAGATGTAAGCACAACTTGAATATCGAAATCGGTTCCCTTGAACCCGTAAGTATCAGGGGAAAGTGCACGTTCGATACGTTTGCGAAGTCTATGCGGTGCAACAATCACGAATGTAGACGCTACATTAATACCGCCCCAGTTATTCGCATTATCGATAATCTTGAAGATGGCTTCATCAATCGTATTTGCGTCACGGGATGCGACATAGTTGTAGTCATTCGCAGACAGCCCACCGGGCGTAGGACTTTGCCAACTCGTATCGTTGTCTGCTCCTACAGATTCGAGCATGCCGTACAGTGCCTGTGCAATACACAGATTGTATGCATTGGAGATTTCACGGAAATTATCATCCATGTCCCACCATCGACCGTCCTGCAGAAGAGTGCGATCCCAGCTGATTCCACCGCCGTACATGACAAAAGGCACACGCATTGACGTGCCCTGAGCCTGTTTGAGTTTAATCCGTTCACCGGGCTTCAGTTCCTCAAAATAGACACCAGAGCCAGCGCACGCGATATCGAACCCGGATTCACCACCTGCCCCGTCGCCGCTACGGAAATCAAGAATTTTGAATACCTTAGACCAGCCGATATCAGGTGGCACCGTTTTACGCAACTGTTCAAGCCACGGATACGCTTCAGCAGGGAAATCACCACGCACTGTGAAGTGATCAATCTTTGATTTACTCCATTCACCTGTGAGGTCTGTCTGCAGCCTGTAGAAATGATGCAATGCATCAACAATCTGCTTAGTTCCTTCCGGAGTATTCCAGTCTGCCTTACTCCAATCAAGTATTTTATCAATCATGTCACGGCTCCTTCATTAGCGATAATAACGGGAGAGCCTAACAGGTCGCAAAGAACCCATTTAACATCTCCCCCTGTATCAATTTTCTCAAGAGAAATCGCTGTGTAAATTGTACCAACGCCAACAACATCATTCGCGTTTTCTGTCATGATCCATTCGCCGGCTGAGTATTCAGCGCCCAAAATAGTACCTACTTCTATGTCTCCTTTGCACGGCAGCATTATTTTGTCTGCTCGATAGATCACAACCAATTCATCGCCGTCTTCTGCGTCATTCACGGCTATACCGCAACACGACCCACATGACACAAGTGCTCCAGCTTTAACAGAAGCTGGAGCATATCCTTCGTTCCAGATAATTTTCATGGAGCTGAATCTGTCAGTGCGAAGTTTGACGATATTCGTATCAACTTCAAAGTTCTCTAACATAATTAGTCTGTCTCCTGTTTAGGGGGTCTACCCCGTTTGGATTTTTCTGCCTTCTCAACAGACACCGTGTCTGTTGTAATGCCTTGGGTTTCAGGAGCACACCCAAGTAAAATTGATACGCCGTGTTCTCCTTCTACACGGTGTGTGTTAATCTTGGGCAGATTAACTTCTCGTTCAAGGTCATCAAATTCGTCTACCATGCCGAATATTCTCCTTCAACTGTTATAAGTCTAGCATAATCAACCACTTATGTCAAGTCACACGAGGGTTACTCATAATGGACGATGAGTCCATTTTCTTTTTCTTATGCCGCCGAGCAATTCAAACAATCCGTACTTAGGATTAAAATTCTGGGCACCATTATCGAGGTAATTCGGTGAATCTTCAGGCGTCTCAAGAAGAATTGCATGACCGTATTCCTGATTAGCATAGCTAAGCTGTACAGCTGCTGGCGTAACATAGGTTCTACCCCATGAATCGCGAACAGTCACTTTTCCACTAATAGGCTGAGGATTCCCTATTTCATTAGCATAGTATTCATTTAAAATGTCTGTATCCCATTCTTCACTAGTATTCGTATAATAAGGAAGCATTATTCTGTCTGCTTTATAAATCACAAGGCATGGTTCATTCCTTCTCGCTTTTTCAAGAGCAACTCCCCAGACGCTAAAAGCCGCTACTGCACCAGAATCATATACAAGTTCGCCTGCCTCAACGTCATAAGCAGCTGTTATATAGCAGGTATCAAACCATTCGCCACGCAGTTTAATGATATTCGTGTCAAAGAATATATCTTTTTTATCCATTTGATATTCTCCTTAGTTCATTCGGAATCAACGGATTGACATCATTGTCGTCATTTAATTTTGCAGGCTTTGCTATTTTACTTTCTTTACGGACATCCTTCACAGGATTAGTTTCAGTTGCGCCTAACAGTTCCTTGATTGTGTTAAGATCTTTAACGACATCCTGAACCTGCGCCCTTACAAACTCATCCACTTTAGACGGATCATCTATTTTATCCAATTGTCCGAGAATCCGGTCTTTTGCACGCTGCTCTATAAACTCACGCATCTTTGCGTTTTCAATAGATTTAAGTTCAGTCTGAAGAGTATTAACAGAAGACACCTCAACAATTTTGCTTCTGTAATTTTTCACCTGCTCAAGCAGACCATCAAGCTCATTGTTTTTTTCCTCCTCAACCCTGCGAAGTTTTTCCTCAAGACGTCTTGCATGTTCATGCTTTGTCTGCAACAGTCTCTTCACTTCAGAGTCAACTGACGGAATACTAAGTATTTCTTCAACAGACAGTATGTCAGTTACACTTACATTGTTGTCTTTCATCCATTTCCTGATTTCATCAAGATTCATTTTGTCGTCCCTTCGGCTTTCATCGCCTTTTGTGGTGGATTCAACACCAGTTGAGGTAAAGTATTCAAACGCAGCTACGAGTTTAGCATGAGGAAAACCCGGACTGTCAATATTACTGTTACTTAACGCAATAGCATTAACACTGGATACATTATACACCTCGTCACCTTTAATTTCAATTTCAGCTTCCATGCTTGCAATGTCAAGATCCATTTCTTTCCATTCGGGATAAATAAGGATGGCTGCCACTGTATACGACATGTTTTTGTCATTGATGAACCTGCGTCCAACCACCTCGCCTATCTGGTTGCGGGCTTGTCCTTTACTATGCTGGAAGTATGCAGGGATGCCTATGCCTATAGCATCTGCAACACGCTTTACTGTTTGTTTCATATACAGAAGAATACGTTTGCCCATAGTGCTCATCCCTTCAGCAACACCTTCGTGTGCTATCACGAATGTTCTGATATCAGGGGTCCCGTATTTTTCTTTTAATTTATTCATCCTCGACTCACCGACTATATCAAGTATGTCATTTTTACTGAAGCTGTCGGTTGTATAAAACATTTCGATAGTGCTTTTAATAATGTTTTCCATAAGCGGTACACCTTATTTTAGTGTGTCTTTGTCCCCCTTCTTCTTGCCTATATTCTTTACTGCACCTGAATTTTCTTCTGCACTTAACATGCTTGTCTTCCGTTCAACCTGCACTTGTTCACGGTCGCCTATTTCAAGTATCTCGCGGTCAACATCTGTCACCTCATTAATTTTACTCAACAGGGTACGTAAACTCAATGCACCAGCCAAATACAGATTAAGCAATCTGTCTGTCTGTTCAGTACGCTGCTCCAGAATAACGCTCGGACTCGGTATCGTGATCTGTATATTTTCAGCGTTCAGTTTTGTGCCAAGCGATTCGTTATGCTTGCTGAATATAGTATTAAACAGATTCTCAAACAATGTCTCAAAGCGTTTTCTGTCGATAGCCACATTAATGTCAAGTGCTTCCATCATAGCATAAGCAGTAGCACGGTTCACCATATCACTGCTTAACCCCAGAAAATAAATAGGAACGCCTGTAGCACCGCTTATACGCTGGATAGCAGAGTTTATTTCATTCAGCAAAACCTCTGTGCCGCCCGTATCAACACCTACAACACTGTATTCAGCAGTGCTTACAACCATTGTGCCGATAGACCATTTCTGTTCCATCAACTGACTGTTCAGTGATTTGGCTTCATTAGCCGTTTCAGTTTTGAATACAGGAGTCGGATGCGCAAACAAATGGTTCACCTCACGCAAGTCACGTTTAGCCGCACTTACAGTTTCAATGTCTTCCAATGCGCCTGCCACCCTTGATACACCCTCATTAGGATCATAATACCTTGTTGCGCCAAACATAGCAAATACAAAATCATCAGCATCAATGGTTGTCGTCTCTCCTGAGACATTTGTATAAGATACGGATTTAATTACTGAGTCATTCGATTCGTCCATGTTAATCCTGTACTTATACTTTGAATATGGCAAATGCCTTATTGTATAGACAGGCTCACCATCCTCTGCTTCGGAATTGGACCCGGACGGAATTGATGAATCAATGTACAGCAACAGCCGTCCCTCTATTTCAGCTTCAACTGCAAGGTTATACAGGAACCCCTTATCAAGATTATTCCATTTAATAACTTTTCTGGCTAGCTCTATTTCCTGAGTGCCGTCCACACCCTCAATTGCTCTAAGGCTTATGCCTCCACCTATCAAAAAACTGGATCTGCTGTCAACAACATTCTGTACAAGATAACTTCCGGCAGGGTCTTTCCCTGTGTATTTATTTGCTACATTACGGATTGTTGAATGTACACTTCCTCCTCCTGTATATGGAGCCCATCCGCTTGGACGTGATGCATCAATAAAAAAACGTGTGTTAATCTTTTCTTTGTCCATGACAGTTATATCCCTTACCGAAAAAAGGTTTTACGTGGTCTGAAATTCCATTTGGCAACACTTAAAAAACCACGCTTGTCAAAATCCCTGAATACTCTAAACGCAACTCCACGCATAGCGTCAATTGCGTGGTCCATGAATCTGACCGGTTCATCAAGTAATACTCCATCTTTACCCCTCTTCCATCTGTATTCCTGAAGTTCCTTGATAAGATTTGTGCTTCCGTCACGCACAAATATTCTGCCGGATTTCAGTATATCAATCCCCTGTATAATACTGTTCACGCCTTTTTCCTGACCTGTACACCAGAACCCGGAATTCGTTATTTCATTGATCCGGTCCGGATTCGCACTGTCCGCTATAATCTCGTATTTGTCGTCACGTACAAGAAACTTCAGTTTGGCTATCAGATCAGCATTAGTAACCATGGTCTCGTACATAAGTTCCTCAACGTAATAGTCCCGGTCGTCTATGATACCTACACGGACTAAAGCAGTTGGCGCATTAAATCCAAAGTCCAATCCAAAGTATATGTTATCAAATCTGCTCTGCTTGGGATAGTCCTTGTCACTTACTATACGCCAATTAGTAAATATCAGGTCATCTCCTGCTACAGCCCATTCACCTTTACGGTAAATAGCATGCAGCGTAGGATTATTCTCTGCCAACTGATCGAGTTTAGCTCTGTATTGCGGGTCAATAAACGGATTGTTGTCAATCGTACTGATGAATACCTTAGACTGCGGATCACGATATTCTACAAATCTGCGTCTTATGCTGCTGTTAGCCCCTCCTACAGGATTCAACGTAAAGATTATCTGATTATAATTCTTTGGCGCTCTCAATCTCAAACTCAACTGTTCAATGTCCTCAACAGTCAATTCACTTGCCTCTTCGCACCAAATAAATTCAATGTCCGTGATAGACTTAATCTTCTCAGGGTCGTCCATGCCGGCAAGTAACAACAGACTCCCGTTGTGAAATTGAATGAATCCGGTACTCTTGATCTGACGTGATTCCTTCGTGAGACCCATGTCATTTAATACAGCCACTATCTGATCAGAGCAGCTCTGTTTTCCTGTGCGTGCAACTTTACGGATCATAAGTCCTCGAACACCGGGTTCGGTAAGACATCTGTATATACATTTCTGCGCAGCAAAATAACTCTTTCCTGCGCCTGCGCCTCCTACAAGCACAAGAAACCGTGTCTCATCAAACATCAGCCGTCTGTAATCGGGAATCACCCAACTCGCATAATTACGAAGATCAAGATTATAATTAACTTTACTCATTTCGTATTGTTTTTTCCAGCCGTCAAGTTTTCCTTAGTCATTGTTTGGAGGACGCCAAAAATCGAGTAAATACTCGAAGGTTACGCCCATCGTTATATAGTTGCTCGGCCAGCCGAATATGCCTATTTGATTTACAATATTCGTTCTATCCCAAATGATGATATTGCGCAGCTCATAACCGCGTTTGCGCAATTCCTCAACGAGCGCAATATGTATAGTGATCCGCTTGTTTTCCCACCACATATCCGGCACATTGATTACGCAATGCCCTTTGGGTTTCAACAGCGGTAACAATTTCTGGAATATCTCGCCCATTGCTTCGGAATAAGAGGATAGCTCGAGAATGCCCAAATCACGATCATCCTGTGAATATTGTTCAACTTTTCCAAGTTGATCGTTATTTCGATCTCGGCGGGACTTGTTCTTACGCTTTCGATTCAGAAGATTTGCATAAGGGGGTGATGTCCATATCAATGAAATCGAATCATTTGCAAAGTAATCTGAAACGTGGCGAGCGTCATCTTGAATTGCGATCTGAATTGCATGATTAAACATGTTACAATTCTGCGAGAGCCTTCCGACGCAGAGATCAAGGTAATGCTTCTGAAGATCGAATCCAACAGCGTTTCTGTTCAAGTCACTGGCTGCAACGAGAGTTGTTCCGCTACCTACGAATGGGTCCAAGACTAATTCCCCCTCATGTGTGAAGAGTTCAATTACCTTCTTGCTTAAAGCAATTGGAAAAGTTGCGGGGTGAAGGTTCTTGTCCCTTATATCTCTACCTTCATAGAAAAATTGCCATACCCCAAGCTGGCTCTTCAGCCAGTCTTTCGCGGTCATGCAGTTAATATGCGTAGACGGGCATTGGCAGGTGCGTTGATTCGGGATGGGGAGTTTTTTCCTATGTAATGCGTCTCCCTCCAAAATCAATGTTGGGACTTTCTGCATTTTACCTGTATAAAGGTCTTCCGGCTCTTCGATTTTTGTTGTAGGCATTTTCACAGCACCGCCATGATGGTATTGCTGGGTTGGCCTTCTCCGGACTTGTTGACGGCGATGACGCGGTATTCCCATGTTGGCAAGCGTCTTGAGCGTGTTTATTGACACACCAAGATATTCGCTTGCTTCGGTGATTTTATAGATTTTCATTTATTCGCTTCTCTGC
>Ga0116184_10002037_pt1 | contig 18215 bp, 15 predicted proteins | sample AD_JPNNA5_MetaG_FD_89886 | JGI IMG/M metagenome (GOLD analysis project Ga0116184, IMG submission 89886) | Active sludge microbial communities of municipal wastewater-treating anaerobic digesters from Japan - AD_JPNNA5_MetaG | ecosystem: Engineered > Bioreactor > Anaerobic > Digestate | place... | reverse complement strand
CGGTCGCGACCCCCAGGACGATCGGCACGATGACGCCCATCGAGGCGATCGGCGCGACGACTCCCATGGCGCCGTCCGCGAGCGCCGTGTAGAAGAAGAGCAGGCCGATCATCCCCGCCAGCCCAGCCGTCATGGCCCACGGCAACCACCCCAGCCATGGGCCGGTGAGAGAAGCCGGTCGCACCACGACCACGATCAGGCTGAGCCCGATGAGGGCCAGCCCCTGGGTCCACCCGACGATGACGATCGCCGGATGTTCCTTGGTCTTCAGACCCGCGAAGAAGTCCGACGTCCCCCAACAGATCGCCGACAGGAGGGCGAGCACGGCGGACACGCGCCCCAGACTAGGTGCCGCGCGGCACACTCCCGGCACGGCGTGCCCTCACGGGATTCGGTGACCTCACGGCATACATTGCAATGGTGTCCGGACGCAGCGTGCCAGGCCGGGAGGCCACCGAGTTCTCCCGCGCTCTCGAGCAACTCCGTGCTGCCCGGTTGCGTCCCGAGGTCCGCCTCACCGAAGTGCCTGCGCCCCAACGCATTGCCCCGTATGCCGTGGCCCTCACCGCCGATGTGCTCACCTCGATCGGGTCCGACGACGAGCTGGCCTCAGGCCGCTTCGTGCTCCTCTTCGACCCGTCCGCACCCGAGCCATGGTGTGGCCAGTGGCGCGTCGTAACCTTCGCGCGCGCCGAGCTCGAGCCCGAGTTCGCGACCGAGGCGATGCTCGGTCAGGTCGGGTGGAGCTGGCTCACCGATGCCCTCGATGAGCGTGAGGTCCCCTTCACCGCTGAGGCAGGCACGGTGACTCGCGTCGTGTCGGAGTCCTTCGGCGGGTTGTCCGACAAGGACGCCAGCGTCGAGATCGAGATCCGCGCATCCTGGACGCCGGTCGACGGGTCGGTCGCCGACCACCTGCTCGCCTGGTCCGACCTGCTCTGCACGATCGCCGGGCTGCCGCCCCTGCCCGAGGGAGTCATCGCCCTGCCCGGACCGCGTCGCTGACGATGGCCCACCAGCGCCCTCCCGATGTCGCCTCGGACGATGCCGAGCCGTCCGCGGCCGCCCTTCCGCCCGAACCCAGCACCCCAGAGGTGGCACTTCCGCTCCTGACCGACCCGCTCGGTGGCATCCCACACGTCATCGAGACCGAACGCGACCTGCAGGCAGCCGCCGAGGCCATCGCGGGCGGGGAGGGCAGCGTGGCACTCGACGCCGAGCGGGCGTCGGGCTATCGCTACAGCCAGCGCGCCTACCTCGTGCAGGTCCGGCGCGAAGGCGCCGGCAGCTTCCTCATCGACCCGATCGCCTGTCCGGATCTGTCACCGATCAATGACGCCATCGGTGGGGCGGAGTGGATCCTGCATGCCGCGACCCAGGACCTCGCCTGCCTCGCCGAGGTCGGATTGCACCCGCGCCAATTGTTCGACACCGAGCTCGCGGCCCGCATCCTGGGGCTGCCAAGGGTCGGTCTCTCGGCGGTCGTCGAGCACTATCTGGGCGTGACTCTGGCCAAGGAGCACTCCGCCGTCGACTGGTCGACACGACCCCTCCCCGAGCCGTGGCTGCGTTATGCCGCCCTCGACGTCGAGGTACTCGGCGAGTTGCGCAACCTCATGGGCGTCGATCTGGCCATGTCGGGCAAATCGGAGTGGGCTCGCCAAGAGTTCGATTCCCTCCTCACGTGGGCTCCGACCGAGAAGGCCGAGCCGTGGCGTCGGCTGCACGGCCTGGCGGCACTGCGCGGACGGCGTGGGTATGCCGTAGCGCGCGAACTCTGGTACGCCCGGGACGCCATCGCGCGCGACCGCGACATCGCCGCGGGCCGGATCGCCAATGACCGCATCCTCATCGAGATCGCCGAGAAGGCGCCCACCTCGGTGGAAGAGTTGCCCGCTGGGCATCGACCCATCGCGCGCTACGGGCGTCAATGGGTGCGGGCAGTGCGCGTCGGTCTGGATCTGGCCGAGGCCGATTTGCCGCTCCGCACGGTGCGTTCGGAAGGCCCGCCGCCAGCGCGGAGTTGGGCCGATCGTGACCCCGAGGCGGCAGCCCGGCTCTCGAACGTGCGAGCCGCCTTGGGCGCGATCTCCGAGGAGAAGCACATCCCCGTCGAAAACCTCTGCTCCCCCGAGCCGCTGCGCCGAGTCATCTGGACACCGCCAGCCACTCACGACGAAACCGCCTTCCGAGAGGCCTTGGCCGCCCAGGGTGTCCGTCCTTGGCAGCAAGACATCGTCGCCCCCATTCTCGCGAGCGCGTTCGCTGCCTGACTCCCCGGACTGACCCCACCCGTGCAGGCGGAGGGATGCCGAACGCGCGTCCTCCTGCGCCTCTGGCATCCCCCACCAAGGATCCGCACCGCAATCGCGGTCACGGGTGACTCGGATCACCGCATGGAGGTCTGGGACGGCTCGTTACTGACGAGTAATGTTGGGCTGGTGGGCGCCCAATCCGCCGCCCGATCCCCCGCGAGAAAGAGGCCACCCGTGCCCCGTGCTCTCCAGGACGTCGTCTTCGTCGACGGTGTGCGCACCCCATTCGGCAAGGCTGGCGAGAAGGGCATGTATGCCCAGACCCGCGCCGACGACCTCGTCATCAGCTGCATCCGTGAATTGCTCCGCCGCAACCCCAACCTCCCCAAGGACCGGGTCGAGGAGGTGGCGGTCGCCGCGACGACCCAGATCGGTGACCAGGGCCTGACCCTGGGCCGCCTGGCCGCGCTTCTCTCTGGCCTGCCCAACACGGTGCCGGGCTACTCGGTCGACCGCATGTGCGCCGGCGCCATGACCGCTGTGACCAACGTCGCGAGCTCGATCGCCTTCGGTGCCTACGACGTGGCCATCGCCGGCGGCGTCGAGCACATGGGCCGCCACCCGATGGGCGAAGGCGTCGACCCCAACCCACGAATCATCTCCGAGAAGCTCGTTGACCCGTCCGCCCTCGTCATGGGTTCGACGGCCGAGAACTTGCACGACCGCTTCCCGCAGCTCACCAAGGCGCGATGTGATGCGTATGCCGTGAACTCGCAGGCGAAGTTGGCCGCGGCTTACGAGGCGGGCAAGATCCAACCCGACCTCGTGCCCGTCGCGACCCGCCACGCGGAGAAGGGTTGGGGTCTGGCCACTGCCGACGAGCCGCCACGCCCGGGCACCACCATCGAGGAGCTCGGTGGCCTCAAGACCCCGTTCCGCGCCCACGGCAATGTCACCGCAGGCAATGCGGCCGGTCTCAACGACGGGGCCACCGCCTGTGTGCTGGCCTCCGAGACCGCCGCCCACGAGCTGGGCCTGCCGGTCAAGATGCGACTGGTGTCCTATGCCTTCGTCGGTGTCGAGCCCGAGGTCATGGGCATCGGTCCGGTGCCGGCGGCCGAGAAGGCCCTGCGCCAAGCCGGTCTGACCATCGACGACATCGGCCTCTTCGAGCTCAACGAGGCCTTCGCCGTCCAGGTGATCGCCTTCCTCGACCACTTCGGCATCGCCGACGACGACCCCCGCGTCAACGAATACGGCGGCGCCATCGCCACCGGCCACCCGCTCGCCTCGTCGGGCATCCGCCTGATGACCCAGTTGGCGCGCCAATTCGAGGAGCACCCCGAGGTCCGTTATGGCCTGACCGCGATGTGCATCGGCATCGGCATGGGTGGCTGCGTCATCTGGGAGAACCCACTGCACGCCGACTACGGCACCGAGACAAAGGAGGCCTGAGCCATGAGTGAGACCATTTTCGCCGACGAGGTCATCACCAAGAGCCTCGTCCAGGACGTCACCCTCCCGGGAGGCGCAGGCGTCCTCGCCCTCGTCACCATCGACAACGGCTTCGACCACACCAAGCCCAACACCTTCGGCCCGGCCACCATTGCCGGACTGCAAGAGGTCATCGATACCCTCGCTGCCCGCGCCGCCGCTGGGGACATCGCCGCTGTCGGCATCACCGGCAAGCCGTTCATCTTCGCTGTCGGCGCCGACCTCACCGGTGTCCCCTTGGTCCGCACCCGCGAGCAGGCCCTCGAGATCGCACAGGCAGGTCACCAGGCCTTTGCATCGATCATGGATCTGCCCGTGCCCACCTTCGCTTTCGTCAACGGGGCGGCGATGGGTGGTGGCGTCGAGATCGCCTTGGCCTGTGACTACCGGACGATCTCGTCCGCCGTCCCGGCCGTGGCCCTGCCCGAGTGCTTCCTCGGCCTGGTCCCCGGGTGGGGTGGCTGCTGGCTGCTCCCCAACCTCGTGGGCCCGGCCAAAGCGGTCACGATGATCATCGAGAACCCGCTCAACACCAACCGCGTCACCAAGGGCCCGGCCGCCTTCGAGATGGGTCTGGCCGATGCCATGTTCGAAGGCGCCGACTTCCTCGCCGAGTCCCTGCGTTGGGCTGCTGAGGTCCTGGATGGTGCCGTGACGGTCGAGCGCGCCGACGTCAGCCGTGACGAGTCCGAGTGGAGCGCCGTCCTCGGCAAGGCCAAGGCCTTCGTCGATGGCAAGACCGCCGGACGCTCCCCCGCGCCCTACCGCGCCCTCGAACTGATCGCGGCCGCCCGGAACAGCACCCGCGCCGAAGGTTTCGCCGCCGAGGATGAGGCGCTCGCCGACCTCCTCATGGGTGACGAGCTCCGCGCTGGCCTCTACTCCTTCGACCTGGTGCAGAAGCGGGCCAAGCGCCCGGCCGGCGCCCCCGACCGGAGCCTGGCTCGCAAGGTCACGAAGGTCGGCATCGTCGGCGCGGGCCTCATGGCGAGCCAACTCGCGCTGCTCTTCGCCCAGAAGTGCAACGTGCCCGTCGTCATGACCGATCTTGATCAGGAAAGGGTCGACAAGGGCGTGGCCTACGTCCACGGGGAGATCGCCAAGCTGCTGGCCAAGGGCCGAATCAACCAGGACAAGGCCAACTTCCTCACCGGCCTCGTCACCGGCTCGACGTCCAAGGACGGCTTCGCCGACGCCGACTTCGTCATCGAAGCGGTCTTCGAGGAGATGTCGGTCAAGCAGCAGGTCTTCGCCGAGGTCGAAAAAGTGGTCGCACCCGAGTGCGTGCTCGCGACCAACACCAGCAGCCTGTCGATCACCGAAATGGCGAGCAAACTCGAACACCCGGAGCGAGTCGTGGGCTTCCACTTCTTCAACCCGGTCGCCGTCATGCCGTTGCTCGAGATCATCCCCGGCGAGCAGACCGACGACGCAGCCCTGGCCACGGCCTTCGCGACGGGCAAGACCCTGGGCAAGACCACGATTCTCGTCAAGGACTCCGCGTCCTTCATCGCCAACCGGCTGCTCGGCCGCTTCATGGGTGAGTACTCCCGGATCGTCGACGAGGGCACGTCGATCGAGGTGGCGGACCAGGCTGTCGCTGGCTTGGCCCCCATGCCGCCGTTCGTCCTCATGGGTTTGGTCGGACCGGCCATCGCGCTGCGTCTCAGTGAGACGCTGCACCGCGCCTTCGGTGACCGCTTCTACGTCTCCGAGAACCTCAAGAAGATGGTCGCGGCCAAGAAGTCGGGCTACTACCTCTGGGACACCGGTCTTCCCGTGCCGGACCCCGAGGTCGTCGCGATGCAGGTCAGGGCTGACAACCCGGTCGAGCTCACCGTGGCGCAGGTCCGCGAGCAGATCCTCGGGGTCATCGCCGAGGAGATCCGGATGATGCTCGATGAGGGCGTCGCCCAGGCCGCCCAGGACATCGACCTCGCGATGATCACCGGCGCCGGCTTCCAGTTCTGGAACGGCGGCGTCACCCCGCTCCTCGACCGTGAGGGCATCTCCGAGAAGTACGCCGGGGGCCGCTTCCACCCGGCCGGAGTGGCCAGCGTCCCCGCCTGAGGACCGAGGCGAACGCGCCCGCACGAGTGAGCGGACGGCATACCAAATCGTGGGTATGCCGTCCGCTCACCGTTGCCATTCCATGGCAACCAAACCTGCAGTTATCTCACATGTGATCTACGCTGGTCCGCGTGACTGAATCGACCTACCTTTCGCGCATCGGCACGTTGATCCGCGATGCTCGCCGCCACAAGGGCCTGACCCAGAGCGAGTTGGCGGACCTGCTGGGCACCAGCCAGAGCGCCATCGCCAGGATCGAACAGGGCCGCCAGAACCTCAGTCTCGAGATGCTCGCGCGGATCGGCGAGAAGCTGGACTCAGAGTTCGTCGCCCTCGGCCATGGCGGTCCCCAGCACCTGCGGATCGTCGGCGGAGCGAAACTCTCCGGCTCGATCCCGGTGAAGACGAGCAAGAACGCCGCCGTCGGCCTGCTCTGCGCCAGCTTGCTCAACAAGGGCCGTACCACCTTGCGCAACCTCGCCCGGATCGAAGAGGTCAACCGCATCATCGAGGTGCTCACCTCGCTCGATGTGAAGGTCCGCTGGCTGCCCGACAGCAATGACCTCGAGATCGTCCCCCCGGCCAAGATCGACCTGTCCTCGATCGACATCGCAGCCGGCCGACGGACGCGCACCATCATCATGTTCCTCGGGCCGTTGCTGCACGAGTTCGACTCCTTCCAACTCCCGTATGCCGGGGGTTGCGACCTCGGGACGCGCACCGTGGAGCCGCACCTGAGTGCCCTGAGGGCTTTCGGTCTTGACGTCATGGCGACGCACGGCTTCTACGAGGCCAAGGTCGGCGACGTGAGGGGCGACGAGGAGATCCCGCCGATCGTGCTCACCGAGCGCGGGGACACGGTCACCGAGAACGTCCTCTTCGCGGCGGCCCGCCACGACGGGACGACCATCATCCGCAACGCCTCCCCCAACTACATGGTCCAGGACGTCTGCTTCTTCCTGCAGAAGCTCGGCGTCCAGATCGAGGGCATCGGCACGACCACGCTGACCGTCACGGGCGTCAAGGACATCGACGTCGACGTCGAGTACTCCCCGAGCGAGGACCCGATCGAGGCCATGAGCCTCATCGCTGCCGCTGTCGTCACGCAGTCCGAGATCACCATCGAGCGGGCCCCGATCGAGTTCCTCGAGATCGAGTTGGCCACCCTCACCCAGATGGGCCTCAACTACGACGTCTCCCCGGAATATGTCGCGGCCAACGGGCACACCCGCTTGGTCGACCTGACGATCCACCCCGGTCCGCTGCGGGCGCCGATCGACAAGGTCGCGCCGATGGCGTTCCCGGGGCTGAACATCGACAACCTGCCCTTCTTCGCGTTGATCGCGGCCATGGCCGAGGGCACGACGATGATCCACGACTGGGTCTACGAGAACCGCGCCATCTATCTCACCGAGCTGAACAAGGTCGGGGGCCAGGTGCAGTTGCTGGATCCGCACCGAGTCATGGTGACCGGGCCAGTGCCGAAGTGGCGCGCCGCCGAGGTCATGTGCCCTCCGGCCCTGCGCCCTGGGGTCGTCATCTTGCTCGCCATGCTCGCCGCGCCCGGCACCTCGGTGCTGCGCAATGTCTACGTGATCAACCGTGGCTATGAGGACCTCGCCGAGCGCCTCAACAAGCTCGGCGCGACGATCGAGACCTTCCGCGACATCTGAGCGTCTGCCCACACGGGATCGCCCGGAGTGTGTGCTCGGTCCACATGTCTGCGCGCCCCATGACTGCCTAGCGTCTGGGTCATGGCCGCTCGTGACCTTGCCGCTGACGGCGCTGTGACAGAACCTGTCGATGTCAACGTATCCCTGCACGGCAGGACAGCGCTCATCACGGGGGCGGGCAGCGGGATCGGCGCGGCCATCGCAGGTCGCTTCGTGGTCGCCGGCGCCCATGTCCATGCGGTCGACCTGTCCGAGTCTGCTCTCCAGTCCCTCGTGGATCGGCATGGCTCCGCCATCACCCCGTGGCAACTCGATCTGAGCGACCTCACCGGACACTCGCGCCTGCCGACGGACATCGACATTCTGGTCAACAACGCGGGGATCCAACACGTGGAGCCGATCGAGTCCTTCCCGGTTGAGACCTTCGACAGGATCCTGGCGATCATGCTCGCCTCGCCCTTCCGGCTCATCCGAGCCGTGCTCCCCCACATGTATGCCCGCCGCTGGGGCCGGATCGTCAACATCTCCTCGGTCCACGGCCTGCGGGCCAGCGAGTTCAAGTCCGCCTACGTCACCGCCAAGCATGGACTCGAGGGCCTGTCCAAGGTGACGGCCTTGGAGGGCGCAGAGCACGGGGTCACGAGCAACTGCATCAACCCGGCCTATGTCCGAACTCCCTTGGTGGAGAAGCAGATCGATGCCCAGGCCGCCACGCACCACATCGCGGCCGACGAAGTCGTGACAAAGGTCATGCTCGCGCCGGCCGCGGTCAAGCGCCTCATCGAGCCGGTTGAGGTCGCCGAGCTCGCGCTCTTCCTCTGCGGGCCGGCATCGGCCTCGATGACCGGCGGCTCCTACACGATGGACGGCGGCTGGACCGCCCACTGAGTCCGCCCCGCGAGGGTCCTGGCGGATCGCTGGGGCGGCAATCGCCCCGTCCTCGGGTATGCCGTGTGCTCTCCAACGCAGTGGACGTCACCCTTTGCCGCCCTGCCGGTCCGGTCAGACTGGACCACCGACAAACGGTCAGTCATCCCCGAAGTGGGGTCGGCGCTTGTCGCGCCACTTCAGGATGAGGTTGCGGGCCGTCCCCCAGAGTCCGGCGCGGAAGGCCAGGACGATGAGGATGAAGATCGAGCCGGTGATGATGCCGATGCCATCAAAGCCCGACGAGGCGAGTTGGTCCTCCATGAGCACCACGACGCCGGCCCCGACGAGTCCGCCCCACAGGGTCCCGATGCCGCCGAGAACGGTGATGAGCACGACCTTCCCCGACGTGGTCCAGATCAGTTCCTGGAGCGAGGCGAAACCGTGGCTGACCGAGAACACCCCACCGGCGAGCCCCGCGAGTCCGGCGGACAGCACGAAGGCCACGATCTTGTAGCGCTCGACGTCATAGCCCAGAGCCCGAGCCCGTGCCGGGTTGTCCCGGATGGCCAGCAGCACCCGACCGAAGGGTGAGTGGACGATCCGCCACGCCGCCACGACGCCCAGCAGGATCAAGGGGATGGCCGCGTAGTAGAAGTAGAACGAGTCCGTCTCGACGAGTTCGATGCCGAAGAAAGACTTGGGGATGCCCTGCAGGCCGTTCTCTCCACCGGTGATCGAGCTGGCCTGGTTGGCGAGGAAGTAGAGCATCTGGGCGAAGGCCAGGGTGACCATCGCGAAGTAGATGCCCGTGCGCCGGACGGCGAGGTATCCGGTCGGCACGGCGAGCAGCATCGCCACCAGCGCGCCACCGAGGACCGCGACCGGGAAGGGCAGACCGGACTCGATGGCGATCAGCCCCGTGACATAGGCCGAGGTCCCCCAGAAGGCCGCATGCCCAAACGACAACAGCCCGGTGTAGCCGAGCAGCAGGTCGACCGAGATCGCGAAGAGCCCCCACGCCATAATGTCCATCGCGACCGGCGGATAGATCAGCCAGGGCAGCACCAACACGATGACCAGCCCCACGGCATACCCAGCCCACCGCAGCCACGGACGGACGTTCTCCGGGGCTGCAGAGGCGGCAGTCTCGACGTGCGAGGTCGCGGTGAGTTGCTCGCTCATGCTGCCTCCTCCCGTCCGAAGAGGCCCGAGGGTCGCACGAGGATCACCGCGGCCATGAGGACGAAGATCAGGACCTGGCTGAAGGTCCCTGCATAACCCTGGCCGTACGCCTCGACGAGGCCGACAAGGAAGCCTGCGACCACGGCACCGAGGATCGAGCCCAGCCCGCCGATGACGACGACGGCGAAGAGGATGATGACGAAGTTGCTCCCCATGTCGGCGGTGATGGCGCGGAACGGAGCAGCGAGCACACCGGCCAGCCCGGCGAGGGCGATCCCGAAGCCGAAGACCGGCGTGACCCAACGCCCGACGTTGATGCCCAGAGCCCGCGTGCGCTCCGGCTCCTCGGTCGCCGCGCGCACGATCATGCCGATGCGGGTCTTGGTGAGGAGCATCCAGACGGCCACACAAACCACGACCGAGAAGATCGCCACGAACAGCTGATAACTCGACAGCGACACCGACCCAACCGTGAGGCGCCCCTCGAGGCCGGCCGGCAACTCATAGGGCAGGCTCGAGACGCCGTACTTGCGCTTGACCAGGTCGACGAGCAGCAGGGTCAGACCGAAGGTGAGCAGGAAGTTGTAGAGCGGATCGAGCCGCAGGAGCCACCTGACGAGCAGCCGCTCGATGAGGATCCCGAAGCCGAAGAGCAGCACCGGGATGATCGGCAGCGCCGCCCAGAAGCCCAGACCGGTGAGGTCGAGCAGCACGGCGGCAACGATCGCGCCGAGCATGTAGCAGGCGCCGTGGCTGAAGTTCACGACACCGAGCACACCGAAGATCACGGCCAGCCCGAGCGCCGCCAGGGCGTAGAAGCCCCCGGCGGCCAGCCCTTGGAGGGTGTATTGGAGGAAGGCGCCCACGCGGCTCTCCTTGGTCTGTGGGTCTGGGGTGGTCTGTGACCCGGACCCCTGCGGTGGGTATGCCGTCCGCTCACGGTGAGCGGACGGCATACCCCTCGCTGTGGTCAGGTCTCAAGCGGGAGGTGCGACGAAAGGCTCACATCTTGCAATCGGTGGAGACGGTCGGGTTGAAGGCCTCGGCGGCGGGGATGGTCTTGAGGATCTCCTCGTAGTCCCACTCCTCCTTGACGTCGGCCTTGTCCTTGACCTTGACCAAGTAGGCGTCGTGGAGCACGCGGTGGTCAGCGGCGCGGATCTCGCCGTTGCGCAGGAAGACGTCGTTGACCTTCTTGCCCTCGAGCTCCTTGACGACCGCGTCGGCGTCATCGGAGCCGGCGCGCTGGATGGCGTCGAGGTACTGGTAGGCCGCGGAGTAGTTGCCGGCATGGGCGAAGGAGGGACGGGTGTTCGTCTTCTCCTTGAAGCGGTCGGCAAAGGCCTTGTTCTCGGCGTCCATGTTCCAATACCACGCGTCGGTGAAGGTGGTGCCGGAGAACTGGTCGACGCCGAGGCTGTGGATGTCGGTGATGAACATCAGACCCACGGCGAGGGTGGTCTTGCCCTGGAGGCCGGCCTGGTTGTACTGCTTGACGAAGTTCACGAGGTCACCACCGGCGGCCATGATCCCGATGACGTCGGGGTTGGTCGAGGCGGCCTTGGTGATGAAGGTCGCGAAGTTGTCGTTGGGGAAGGGCGTCGGGATCGACTGTTGGATCGTGCCGCCACCCTTCTCGACGGCCGCGGTGAAGGACTTGGTCATGTCCTGGCCGAAGGCGTAATCGGGGTAGACGATCGACCAGTTCTTGCCGCCCTCACCGACGAGGACGGTGCCGGTGCCGTTGGCGAGCATGTAGGTGTCGTAGGCCCAGTGGAAGGTGTACTTGTTGCACGACTTCCCGGTGAGGGCGGTCGTCGCGGCACCCACGTCGATGAAGAGTTTCTTCTTCGCCTTGGCCTGAGTGGCGACGGCGAGCGCGGCCGAGGAGGTCGGCACGTCGAGGATGATGTCGGCCTTGTCGCGGTCGTACATCTCCTGCGCCTTGGTGTTGGCGATGTCGGGCTTGTTCTGGTGGTCGGCCATGACGATCTCGATGTCCTTGGCCACGGCCTTGTCACCGTACTTCTTCTTGTAGTCCTCGATCGCCATCTCGATGGCGACCTTGCTGTTGGGGCCGGAGAGGTCCTTGTAGACACCGGACTGGTCGTTGAGCAGGCCGATGACGACCTTGCCGTCGGTGAGCTTGCTCTCGCCGCTGCTGCTCGGGCCACCCCCACCGCAGGCCGCGAGGAGGAGAGTGGCGCCGCAGACCGCAGCGGCCATGGTGATCGGTTTCTTGCTGTTCATGTCTTTCCTCCGATGGATGGTGCGGGCGGTGCAGGGTTGGTGCCGGTTGGTGCTGGTTGTGCTGGTGGCCTCAGAGGCCGAGGTGCTCGAGCAGTTCGGTCTTGCGTTCCTGGAACTCCGGATTGCCCATTGACTCCACGACCCGGCCCTGGGCCAGGAGGTAGTGCCGGTCGGCGACGGTGGCGGCGAAGGTGACGTTCTGTTCGACGAGGAGCACCGCGACCCCTTGGGCCTTGATCTCGCGGATGATCTCGCCGATCTGGGTGACGATCACGGGGGCCAGGCCCTCGCTCGGCTCGTCGAGGAGCAGGACCCGGGCGCCCATCCGCAGGGGCCGGGCCATGGCGAGCATCTGCTGCTCGCCGCCGGAGAGCTTGGTGCCGGGGAAGGCCCTCCGCTCCTGGAGGACCGGGAAGTGTTCGTAGATCCGGTCGAGGGGCCAGGCGCTCGCCTTGTCGATGACCGGCGGGAGGGTGAGGTTCTCCTCGACCGTGAGGGTGGCATAGATGCCCCGGTCGTCGGGGACCCAGCCGAGCCCGCGGCGGGCGCGCTTGTCAGCGGACTCCTTGGTGATGTCCTGTCCGCCGAGGGTGATCTGGCCGGTGATGGCACGGTGCAGGCCCATGATCGAGCGGAGGACGGTCGTCTTGCCGGCTCCGTTGCGACCGACGAGGGTCGCCACCTCCCCTTGGGCGACGTCGAGGGCGACGTCCCGCAGGACCTGCGCCTCGCCATACCAGGCGGACAGGTCGCGGACGCTGAGCTCGGCTCGGTGAGACTGGGCAGGTTGGTCAGACATGCGCTTCCCCCAGGTATGCCGTGACCACCCTTGGGTCGTTGCGCACCTCGTCGTAGGTCCCCTCGGCCAAGACCTTGCCGGCCTGAAGGACGGTCACCGCGTGGGCGAGCGAGCCGACGACGTGCATGTTGTGGTCGACGAAGACGACGGTGCGCCCGTCGGAGACCTTCTTGACGAGGGCGATGGTGCGGTCGACGTCCTCGACGCCCATGCCTGCGGTGGGCTCGTCGAGCAGGAGGAGTTTGGGGTCGAGGGCCAGGGCCAGGGCCAACTCCAGGGCGCGCTTCTGACCGTAGGCAAGGGACCCGGCGAGTTGGGTGGCGCGACGGGCGAGTCCGACCTGGTCGAGCAACTCCATCGAGCGGTCCTTGAACTGGCCCATCCGGGTGCTCGACCGCCAGAACTTCATGCCCAGCCCCGTCCGTGAGGCCAGAGCGAGTTCCAGGTGCTCGAGGAGGGTCATCTGGTCGAAGAGGCTGGTGATCTGGAAGGACCGGGCCACTCCGAGGTGGGCGATCTGCTCAGGGGCCTTGCCGGTGATGTCCTGTCCGTCGAACTCGATCGTGCCCGAGCTCGGGGTCAGGAAGCCGGTGAGCAGGTTGAAGAGGGTGGTCTTCCCCGCGCCGTTGGGTCCCACCAGGGCATGGATGGTCCCGGACTCCACGCTCAGGTCGACAGCACTCACCGCGGTGAAGCCGCGGAAGTCCTTCGTCAGCGCTCGGGTCTGCAGCAGGGCAGGCATGCGCCACACCATAGGAGCGTGGCAAGAGCCAACAGGTGTGTGTATTCGCCATACATCTGGGCTGATTAGGGCGTCCGGACACATGTGGGGCTGGCCTATGATCGCCGCATGTCACAGCGCGGCCAGATGGTGACGCCCGAACGGGCGCATGCCGTGCCCCGTCGCGGAAGCACCGAGGCCGCTCGCGCCGAGCGAGCTGACGTCACTGATCGCAGCAGCGGCGAGTCCGCCCTCCTCCATCTCCTGGCCCACGGCGCCGATCACTCGACCATTGCCGCAACCGACACCGACCCTGAACTCAAGGAGTTGGCGCTGCAGATCTGGGCCGCTGCCGACGTGCGGAGACGGCGGGAGCAGGAACTCGAGGCGCTCGTCGACACGGCCACTGATCTCGCGGCGATGACCGACCCCTCCTTCGTCCTGGATGCCATCGTGCGCCGGACCCGCATGCTCCTCGGAGCCGACGTCTCCTACCTGACCTTGGCCGATCCCGAGCGGGGAGACACCTACATGCGGGCCACCGCTGGGTCGATCTCAGCCGACTTCCAAAACCTCCGCCTCGACCCGGGCGACGGGCTCGGTGGCCTGGCGGCCTCGACTCTCAAGCCCTATTGGACGCCGGACTATCGGGCCGACGATCGCTTCCAGCACACCGGCGCCATCGACTCGGCCGTCGGCGATGAAGGGCTGCTCGCGATCTGCGGGACTCCTCTGGTGGTCAAGGACGAATTCGTGGGAGTCCTCTTCGCGGCCCATCGCACGGCACGAGCCTTCTCCCCCGACGAGGTCGCTCTCTTGGGCTCGCTCGCCACGCTGGCCGCGGTCGCCATCGTGCAGGTGGGTGCCCTCGATCGGGCTGAGCGTGCGCTGGCCGAGCTCCACGTCGCCCACGAGGACGCGCGACGGCACGCCGACGGGGTCGAGCGCGCCGCGGCAGCCCATGACCGCTTCGCCCAACTCGTCCTCGGTGGTGGCGGCGTCGGCGACATCACCGCCGCACTGCCGGGGCTGCTCGGCGGCTGGGCCGCGCTCCTGGATCCCGAGGGTCGCCGGCGGAGCGCGAGCCCGAATGCGCCGGAGACCACCGCTGTCGAGTCGTCACATGTGTCCGCCCGTGAACTGGCGACAAGTGCCCGCCTCACCCGTGTCGGGGAGGAGTGGATCGTGCCCGTGGCAGCCGTCGATGATGTCCTGGGGCACCTGGTCGTCGGAGGTGTCGAAGCTCTCGATGAGGCTGATGCGCGCACGATCGAGCGAGCGGCTGTCGTCACGGCCCTGGTTCTGCTCGGGGAGCGCGCCCGGATCGACACCGTCCTGCGGAGACGCTCCGACCTCATGGCGAACCTGCTGTCGGGCCGTGGTGACACAGACGCCCTCGGTGGCTCCCTTCGGGCACTGGGGATCGATCCGAGCGCGCCAACCTGCGTGCTCGTCGCCCGCGCCGAGCAACCGGTCGACCTGCGATCCCTGGCCCTCTCGGTCGGCGCGCAACTGCCGCCCGAGGCGCTGGTCGGTGAGCGCGGTCGCGACATCGTCGTCGTCATGGCTGGCTCCGACTCTTCGGCGCTGGCGCGGGATCTGGCGGGCCGCCTCGCGCGCCACCACAGCGTCACCGTAGGAGGCGCGGGCCCCAGTGTCGGGGTGGAGGCGCTCCCAGCGACCCATGTCCAGGCCCGTCGCACCCTCGATGCGCTGCTCGCCCTGGGCCGTGCGGGCGAGGGGGCCGCCACTGAGGACCTGGGTTTCGCCGGGCTCATCGTCGGGGACTCCCCCGATGTCGACTCCTGGATCCGGTCCGTCCTCGGCCCCTTGATGGACTACGACGAGCGGCGCGGCACGGAGTTGGTCAAGACCCTCGACGGCTACTTCGCCTCGGGCGCCAGCCCTCGCCACGCGGCCACGTCATTGCACGTGCACGTCAACACCGTGACCCAGCGGCTGGACCGCATCGCCCGCATCCTCGGGTCCTCGTGGACCGACCCCAGCCGAGCCCTCGAGCTCCAACTCGCCCTCCACCTGCGCCGCCTCACCGGCTGAGTCGGGGCCGGCGGGGTCAGCGGAGGCGTTCGCGCAGACTGCCGGCCACGACGTCGGGGGTCAGTCCGACCAGGTCGAGGACCTGCCCGCGTGAGCCGTGGTCGAGGAACTCGCGGGGAAGCCCAAAGGTGTCGACCGGCAGGTCGAGACCGGCGGCGCGCACGGCATACGCAATCTGTGAACCCACGCCACCGACGACGGAACCGTCCTCGACGACGGCGACGCGCCTGGCGTCCCCGGCCAACGCCACCAACGCGGCAGGCACGGGCAGCGCCCACACCGGGTCGACGACGCGCACGCGCAGGCCCTCGGCCGTGAGCTTCTCGGCGGCGGCCAGAGCGGTGGTGACCATGGAGCCAATGCCGACGAGCAGCAGGTCGACTGCCTCTGCGTCGGGCTCGGCGAGCACGTCGACCCCCTCGACGGTGCGCAGGACGAGGATCGGGTCGCCCACGGTCCCCTTCGGAAAACGCACGACCGAAGGGGCGTCGGCGATGTCAACCGCGGCCTCGACCGCGGCCGCGACCTGCTGGCCATCTCGCGGTGCCGCGAGGTGAAGTCCCGGCACGACACCGGAGATGGTGAGATCCCACATGCCGTGGTGCGAGGCGCCGTCGGGGCCGGTCACCCCGGACCGATCGAGGACGAACGTGACGCCGGCCTTGTGGAGCGCGCAGTCCATGAGGAGTTGGTCGAATGCGCGGTTGAGGAAGGTCGCGTAGATGGCGACGACCGGGTGCAATCCGGCGAAGGCCAAGCCGGCAGCCATGGTCGCGGCGTGCTGCTCGGCGATGCCCACGTCGAAGGTCCGCTCGGGGAACTCGTCGGCAAAACCCTTGAGCCCCACCGGAATCATCATCGCTGCGGTGATGGCGACGACGTCCTCACGCTCGTGGCCGATGCGCACCATCGCGTCGCTGAACTCATCGGTCCAGCTGCGGCCGGAGATCTGGATCGGCAGCCCGGTCTCGGGGTTGATCACGCCGATGCCGTGGAACTGATCGGCCTCGTCGTTGACCGCGTGCTCGTAGCCGCGGCCCTTCTGGGTGAGGACGTGGACGAGCACCGGACCGCCGAAGGCCTTGGCCTTGCGCAGGGCGTGCTCGAGCGCCTGCTCGTCGTGACCATCGATGGGTCCGACATATTTCAGGCCGAGGTCCTCGAACATCCCTTGCGGCGCAACGACATCCTTGAGGCCCTTCTTGACCCCGTGGAGGGCGCGCTCCATCGGGCCACCCACGACAGGTGTGCGCCGGAGCTGGGCCTTGCCCCAGTCGAGAACCTGTTCGTAGCCCTGGGTCGTGCGCAGGGTGGCGAGATGGTCGGCGAGGCCACCGATGGTCGGGGCGTAGGAGCGTTCGTTGTCGTTGACGACGACGACCAGGGGCAGGTCCTTGGCGGCGGCGATGTTGTTGATCGCCTCCCACGCCATCCCGCCGGTGAGCGCCCCGTCACCGATGACAGCGACCGTATGCCGTCCGCTTTCCTTGCGCACTCGGCGCCCCTGAGCGATGCCGTAGGCCCAGGACAGTGAGCTCGAGGCGTGGGAGGACTCAACGACATCGTGGTCGGACTCGCCCCTGCTGGGATAGCCGGACAGGCCCCCCTGCTGACGGAGGCCGGAGAAGTCGTGGCGTCCGGTGAGCAGCTTGTGCACGTAGGACTGGTGGCCGGTGTCGAAGACGATGGCATCGCGCGGCGAGTCGAAGACCCTGTGCAGGGCCATGGTGAGCTCGACCACGCCGAGGTTGGGGCCGAGATGACCACCGGTGCGCGAGACCTCGGTGACAAGGAAGGCGCGGATCTCGTCGGCCAGAGCCGGGAGGTCGCAGGCCGGCAGGGCACGCAGATCCGCGGGTTCGTGGATGCGCTCCAGCAGGGTCACGCTCGTCCTCTCGTGGCGGGGCGCCACGATGACGGTGGCGCAGGGCGGCACCGGTCCTTGAAGCAGTGGTGCAACACATAAGTCTACGACTCGGCGCGCGATGAGACCCGCAGGAGAAGGTGCCGAAGAGGTGTGAATCGTGTGACCTTGTTGCCCGTCGTGCGCGCAACTGTCGCGAGCTTCCGCGAGAGAACGGACGACGCCCGAGTTCAGCGCTCTCGGGAGTTGCGCAAGGGGGCGAGGCGCGTCGCTGGCTCTCTTCACACTTGCTGTATTGCCGAGTTGAGAGCGTTCGCGGAAGTCAGTCGAGCAAGTCAAGAACAGACCGTCTCGCCTTCATGGCGTGGATGACGAGTTGGTTGCCGCTGTCGAAGGTGACGATGACAAGCTCGAGCAGTCGACCGTGTCGATCGAAGCCCAGGACGAACTGCTTCGCGGGGATGTCCTCGTCGGGTTCGCTCTCATAGGCACGGCTTGTAGTTGCGTGGAGGATGTCCGCGTCGGCGATTCCGTGCCTACGCGCGGAGTGGTTGATCTTCACGCCACGTAGGCGCGCAACGCTGCTCGGATCAGTTCGGAACGCGTGACACGATCGTGCTCCGCGCGTTGGTCGAGGGCGTTGAGCAGGGTGTCGTCGAGCCGGACGGGGACAACCCGAGCAGGCCCATCACCCAGAGGCTTTCGTCCACGCTTGCGGAGCGCCTCGATGTCGTAGCCGGCTTCGGCTTCGTCGGCCCAGGCCTGGATCTGTTCGTCGGTGACGGGCTGGCCGTTGATCGTCTCCATGAACAAAGCGTAATACGCAATGGCCGGGGCGTGCCAGAGTGCACGCTCATGGCTCCCTTCTGTGTCAAGAGGCCTTCGGGAGCGGGGTTCTAGGCTTGGGTGTGACGGGCCTGGGAAGTGACTGATCCGAAGTGCTGGTGTGGGGTTGTGAGCCGGTCGCGCTGGATTGATG
>Ga0116184_10002035_pt1 | contig 18248 bp, 18 predicted proteins | sample AD_JPNNA5_MetaG_FD_89886 | JGI IMG/M metagenome (GOLD analysis project Ga0116184, IMG submission 89886) | Active sludge microbial communities of municipal wastewater-treating anaerobic digesters from Japan - AD_JPNNA5_MetaG | ecosystem: Engineered > Bioreactor > Anaerobic > Digestate | place... | reverse complement strand
CGACCGTTCCGTCGGGTTTCTTGAACGCAGCCTTGTTATGGATGATATCATGATAGCTCCCGTCGGCATACTTGACCTTCATTTCATATTGCTGTCTGCCTCCTCGGGCCAGCAATTCCCTATCGGCGCGCGCATGGACGTCAGCCAGCTCCGGTGAAGACACCTCATACACCGTATGGCCTATCACCTCATTGCGGCTGAGGCCAAGATATTCAAGAAAGGCGCTGTTACAGCCGGAATAAACCCCTTTTTCATCCTTAAAAAAAACAGGGTTCGGGATCGCGTCAATGATGCCTTGCAGCCATACGACATTGTTCCCCAGGGTTTCGCTGATCTGCTTGTGCTCGGAGACATCGAAACATAGCCCCAGATAACCGGCAAAATCTCCGTTTATATCATGATAAGGCCTGCCATATACGACAACCCAGCTATACTCCCCGTCTGAACGCCGCAGATGGCATTCCAGCTGGAACGGATTTCTCAGGGCAAACGCATTTGTATATGTTTTCGCGCACTGCTCACGCTCATCGGGATGGATGCTTTCAAGCCAGCAATCGCCTTTATCATTCTCGAGCGTGTGGCCGGTGAATTGCACCCATGCCTTGTTAAAGTAATCACACCGGCGCTGTATGCCAGACCGCCAGATCATGGCCGGAAAACTGTCATACAAAGACCGCTGATGCTCCTGCATTTTTTCCATCTGCCGCCTGGCGCCGACCAGCATCAGCTGCAACATTCCAAGCGCCACTGCCGCAACCAACATGCCGATTACCAGTATGATGACCGTCCGCACAAGCCCCTGTCTCTGTTGCATTAATGAATATACGGTGGCTTTATTCTCCATTTCATAAGGAGGCAGCCGCAGCCTCATGAGAAGATCGTGCACGGGCTGATAATTCTGCGCGACAGCCCATCCGGCATGACCCGCAGAACGCGCGGCATTGCTGTCGGCAGGCATACTTAATAACGCAATGGCTACTTTCGTAGTCAGGTCTGATGGCGTATTCTTCATCCTGGCAAAGGCCCAGTCGGGATAGAGAGCGGAACTGCACGGGAACGGCACATCTTTTCGCTGGTTCACGACGCGGATTTCATTCCTGTTGATCTTGCCTTCCGCCTCCATCTGCTCAAGAATGCCTGTGCCAATAATACCGGCATCCGCTTTGCCCTCCAGGACGCCGTATATGACCCCGTCGTGGGTGCCCGCGAACGCGACGCTTTCAAAATTCTTCTCGCTTATAATCCCCTGCGCCCTCAACTCTCCCTCGCCTATGATCCATCCGGTGAAAGCGAGCGGATCCACTGCCAGTATTTTTTTGCGCCGCAAGTCCCTCAAAGATCTGATATCCTGACGGCCTGTCTTGCATATAAAAACAGAACCGCACAGCGTCGAATACATTCCGGGGTTAAGATTACGGAGCGTGGCGATACGCGATGCGCCGTATTCAGTTTCCATTTGAACATACAGGGTAGGGTTGCAGATCATGAAATCGAACCGGCCCTGTCTGACAAGAGATTCAGCGTCCTCGAATTTGACCGGAATCACCGTGAAGGCGTAGTCGGCAACATTGTTATTGAGATATGCGGCAAGCGGCTGCCAATTATGATTGGATTGGTCAATGCCGCGGCGCGCAACCACGCCGATCTTGACCATGGGCTTTTCTGTCTGGGAGAACGCGGGCAGGATGCCTGCAAAGAAGAGTGAAAGAATTAAAGCGAAAAGGATTTTGCCGGGAATATGCTGTCTGCGCGGTTTCACATTCCACCTCATGTATTCAGGCATATTCTACGACAATTTCAGCGCGCTGACAACAAAATATGCCAGCCGGATCTACGCATGTCTGAAATGCAGATAGACCCTGCCCCAGCCCTTTTCGGTCTTTTCAAGGCGGGAGTACAGGCAGCGGATCTCTTTTTTGTTCAGGAAATTCAATATGCGTTTTTTGACGCTTGCGGCAGCTTCGCCGTACGATATCTCGATCGTCTTGATTCGTTTCTCCACCGCTTCCTGGATGGCTGCGTTGATCCGTTCTTCCAGGTCGGTGCTCACCGGATAAAGGTTCAGCTTCAGGATCATACTCAATACCCGCGCGCGCTATCAGCCACAGGCACCTCACGGCCGTCAACACTCTGCTTCAGGATCACATACAGTTCATCGCTGCAAGACGCCTGCGTGATGCGGTTGGTAAAATATCTGTCGTTGACAAGCCGGGCGATCGCCGCGAGGATCTTCAGTCCTTTGCCGATATCCGAAGCCGGGGCGAGCAACAACATGACGATGCGGACGGGCTGTTTGTCAAAGGATGCGAAATCTATCCCCTCTTTTGACACGCCGATAAACAGGACAGGTTCTGAAAGGCCTTCGATCCGGGCATGCGGCACCGCAACGCCGCTTCCGATGCCGGTGGAGCCCTGGCTTTCCCGCTCAAGAAGGGCGTGCAATACGCCCTGCTTATCCTGGATCCTCCGTGCCGCTGTCAAAGCATCGAGAATCTCGGAAAACACGCCTTTCATATCCCGTGAACGTAGATCGGCGTTCACTGAATTTTGGTGCACAAGATCCGACAATACCATTTCATTGCCTCCTGAAAAGCTAAAAAACCAGAGCATCATCTCTGGTGTAGTCTTATGAAGTATAACACCCAAAATCAGTTTGTCAAGCTGATTCCATGCAGGAAATTTTTTATATCGGGCTGCATGTCAACGGCGCATTCTTCTTCCCGCTTGAGCACCATTGCCAGATAGTCATTGATCCCGGCCAGATACTCCTGTTTGCCGTGAACCATGCATGCCCGGGCAAAAACACCCATATCAGCGAATACGACCGTTCCGTTGCTCATAGCGTTTTGCATGGCGCCCCAGACGCCAACAAGCTCCTGCGGGGTATATGCAGGCGCATCGTTGCTGGAGTGACTCCGCACCTGTCCTGCGGAAAGCCGCCGCAGGTCGATGCCGCCCAAGCCTCCATCCTTGAGGGATTCCAATCCTGCCAGCGCCTGATTTTTTTTGTCTATCTTGACAACGACCGTGTCAGAACCTAACTTCTGCTGCCAGCCGGCATAGGGTATCTTATAAGAATAATATTCGAACTCCGGGCTGTCGGACGCGACAACTGTCCCTTGCGTGACAGCAAGCCAGGCAAGCTGTTCTCGTTCCGGCGGATCGAGCTTTGATAAGCGGGAATCATTCACCAAAGCAAGCATGCCTTCCGAAAGGACATACACCTGCTTTTCGCTCTGCTTATTCCATACCATGAGCCGGTGAGGATTCAAAGAGGCTATCCTCGACGATATGGGTTCATTTCCAATGGCATAGAACACGCCGGGGCCCGAGGTTGGGTAGCACGTGATGACCCTGCCATCCGCAGAAACGACAAAAACCATGCGCACAAGCTCACTCGATCCGTCAGTGGTAAAATATGAAACATACACATCCCGCGGCCACCAGTCAAGATGGCCGTCCTCAGGAAGGTTACGCATGGCAAAAAGGTTCGATTGCCCCGCTTCGATCCATGAGATGATCGCGTCCTCGTCCATATGCGCAGGAAAATATCCCGTGAAGGAGATATTCGCCGAATTCGGGTCATAGCGGTGGCGTTTGATGATATGCTCCATCCGGACCAGAGGAAGCCTGCTCTCTCCGGGGCCGAATTTCCGGCTCCGGCCGGCGACATGCTCGATGTGCTCGCATAAACGCCGGTATGTGTCGGTTCTGCGGTCAAACTGGGCCATGATATACTTGCCTTTATGATCCTTGATCATCTGCCTGGCTTTGTCCGCTCCTTTAAGCATATATTCCCTCAAAAGTAAATACCGCAGCCATTTATCCTCATAATCCAAAATGCGTTGCGGCAGCTCCAGCGCGCCTTCATCCCCATACGCTTGATTCTTCATGGCGTGCAGAAGAGCGGCGGCTTTTGAATCCTCGCCCAGCCCCAGAAGGCAATCGAATTTATACCCAATCAATACGCTGTTCGTGTCGGGTTCATTCCCCTCCAGAGCAGCGATGAGCGACAACGCGTCCTGGTACCGTTTATGCAGGACAAGCTGCCGTATCAGGGAATAATAGGTCATCAATATTCCAGGATCCTTTTTCATGGCTTCATGCGCTTCCTGCAAAGCGCTGTCCAGGTCACCCGACGCGATAAAAACCAATATTTTCTGAAAAGAAACTTCTTTTGTTCGAGGATCCAGGGCCTCCAGCACTGCCAGCGCCTGAGCGTATTCTTTGCGCAGCCGCAGTAATATTGCCTTCTGGACCTGGATATAGGCATCGCGCGCGGCTTCCTCAACGCATTGTTCTTCTGCGTTTACCAAAGCCTCCCACGCCTGCTCATTCCTGCCCATTCTTATCAAAAGCTGTATTTTCTGGCTGTGAGTTTTAATATCTTTGGGATTTAAACCAAGCGCCTCATCGATGACCTGTATGGCTTCTCCATGCAACCCATCTCTTAATAATCTATAGAATTCCAGGATCAACCCCTGCGACGATCGTTTGATCCTGAGGGACTGCGCGAGCGCATCGTCCGCTTCTTTTTCCCGGCCCAGGCTCTGGAGGATCTGGTAACGTTTGGTCCATGCCTTGTAATCCTGGGGATCCAATTCGATCCTGCGGGAATTGATATCCAATTCAAGCTCTCGTTGTTGGCGCAGCCTGGGCCCGGTCCTGTGGCGTTTTTCCGACGTAAATATGAAAGACGCCTTGCGGTATAATTCCGTGTTATCTGAACGCAAATCCAGAAGGCCTTTGACCGCTTCGCTCGCCGCGTCCAGGTCATCTTCCTGCAAAGCGATATTGAGCTTGAAAAGCCCGGCCCTGCCGAGCACGTCGGTCGGGGTATCCGGTATGGCGACGATGCGGGCGATCAAATGCCTTGCTTCGGCAAACCTTTCCTGCCCCTGCGCCACAAGCAGTTCGACGACCTGGAACAGCGCGTTGTCATCAAGTCCGACAATGTCAGTATCATACACGGCGCCCGGAAAAGACATAAGGTTGATACTGACCTTGCGCGCGATGTCCTTCACCCATCGGTCTTTAACCTCAAGAGCGGTCAGCCTGTCGGCAATCTGCCTGGCGCTCAGCAGAATGTCCTTGTCGGGATGCCCGCGCATTTCGTTATTGATGGCCATCAGCATGGAAAGCGTTATTTTCAAGACGTGCGTATTATCCGTATTCAATGCGATCAGATCGTTTATAGCCCGCATCACAGCCGGGAGGTCGCCGCGCTTGTGAGCGGACGCAGCGAGCAAATACGTGGCCATCGCATCATCCGGTTCCTGCGGCGGCGCATTGTTATCGTCCAGGCCGCCGTCCTTTGGTTTCCCGCTCAAATCCACAGGGACCCTGACCAGCTTTTCCGTGGACGGGAGTACGCCGGGCACTGACGCATATTCCGGTTTCCGGACAAAAGACGCGCCTCCGCTTATATATTCGCGCATTGTCAAGCCGCTCCGGTCGGAGACGTATTCCCGCCTGGCGTATTCGCCGCCGGAGAAGGATCTCTGATACGCTTCGAAATACGCCTTCTTTGACCAGGAGGTCTTTGACGTAAGTCCGCGCAGGTCTTTTGAATTGACAGCCATGCCTGACAGACTGCCGGCCATGTTCGACTTATACCATTGCGCAAGGATAAGGGAAAAATACGCCTGGCGAAGAGATGCGTATTTTCTGGAAGAATTCAACTCGCGGGCAAGGAGCGGAAGGATCTTTTCCTTAAGCAGATACGTGGAATACTCGTTCAATTCATCCTGGCGGCGGTCACCGTGATGCTGGCCTGTTTCAATACTCCCTTCGGTCTTGATATAATCCTGCTCGAGCATGACCTTTAACAGGGCCTTGTAAATATAGACGCCGTTTTTTGTTTCTCCCAATACAATCTCACCGGGGATGATCCACGGCCTTGTAATAGTGGGAATCTGGATATCTTCCGTGTTATACAGCTGCATCGCCCTCGCGTAAAGCTTGTTCCAGTATTCCCTTCCCAACGGACTGTTCGGATCAGTCAACCGGCAAAGATCCTTCTTCAACTCCACATCAGCCGCTAAAAGCACCCTGCCCATGTCCGTTTTCTCGAGCAACGAATCGATCACGCGGTCAGGAGCATCAGGCCTTAAATTCACCCAGAACGAACTGTCAGGCAAACTCAGGCCGATCCTGAAATATTCCATAAGCACAGATATGTTTTTATCCACGTCCCGGTGCGTCGCGTCATCGGAACTGCCTGCGTCAACGTAAACGTCAAGTCGGCCTGAAGACGGATTTACGACGATAGAACGGATCTGGACGGGATGAAAAGCGCCGGCAGGAGGAGTAACGGAGCGCAAATACGCAGGCATGGCCATCTGCGGCGATATCTGCGCGAAAACGACCTGCTGGAATACGAATCCGGCGCAGGCCACTATGGCAATGCCCCGTTTCATCATTGCACGCTCCATCAAAAAAATACTGATTGGATAGCAGAGAACCTCGTATTAAGAGTATATATTAGGGAAGGCGGAATTCAATAGCCGGGAAGATTGATTTTGAAAGCGTTTTCACGCTCAGGGGAAGGGATACAACGACAGCGGGCGCCCGGTCAGAGGCGCCCGCCCGCGATTACGTAGCTGGAGTGAGCCGCCACAGCATCCTCCATTTAACCCGCAAAAGCACTACGTAAATTTAACTTGCCTATCAGCCGCAATACTTCCATGGTCTCCCGGTCGCCCATGACATCGATCTCGACCGGGTCTTGCCCGCCGAACTTCTTGATAATGATCTCGTATTTGTCCTCTTTCTCTTTTGGATCCTGTTTCATCAACGCCCCCTTCATGTGTACGTAGATCACTGACCCTGATTTTCGGGATAGACTATACCAAAATCAAGATTAAAAGAAGATTAAATAAATATTAATTTTTCTAATCCGGGACGGGAAGGGTAACGGTGAAAACAGTGCCCTGGCGGAAGTGGCTTTCAACGGAGATATCGCCCTGATGCATTTTGACGATGGATTGCACGATGCTTAATCCGAGGCCCGTGCCGCCGGGCCCGGCCTTGTCGGGGGAGTCTGTGTGGAAGAAACGGTCGTATACCTTATCTATATGTTCCGGCCGTATCCCGATGCCGGTGTCGGCGACCGAAACATGCAATTGTTTCGGTTCGTGGCGAACGGTGATCGTGATAGTGCCGCCTGCCGGCGTGAATTTGACCGCGTTGCTGAGCAGATTCAGGAACATCCTTCGAAGATGAACCATGTCCGCTTTGATGACGATGGGCTTATCCGGACAGGAAAGTTTGACGGAAATGCTGTTCGGCTCGGCCATGCGGCGCGCCTGGCCGTATATCTCGTTGATAAAAACCGTGAAATCGAACGACTCAAAGTTAAAAACCGAGGGCTCATATTCAAGCCGGCTCAACAGAAGGAGATCGTCGACGATCTTGAGCATGCCTTCAGCCTCCTCGAGCGTAACCTTGAGCACGCGCTGGTATTCGCGCGGGTCGCGCTCCTGCATAAGCGCCAGGTCAGCTTCTCCCCTGATGATCGTCAGCGGAGTTTTGAGTTCATGCGCGACGTTGGAGCTGAATTCGGCGATATACTTAAAGGACTTGTCGAGCCGAGAGATCATTTCGTTGAACGCATTGACGAGGTATTTAAGCTCTTCCTCCCCCCGCTGGGATTTGACGCGGATGCTCAAGTCTTTATAGGTGACGTTGCTGGCGACTTTGGTGATATCCATGATGGGCTTTAATACGCGGTTCGTGATGACGCCGCCGAAGAAGCTGGCAAGCAGGAGGATCAAGGGGATCGTCAACGCGGCGAATATCAGCCTGCCGTAAAGGATGGCAAAGACCTTGTTGCGCAAAACGCCGATCTGGATCAGATAAACCTGCCGCTTCTTGTAGTTGTGATAGAACGGGATGGACCCCACCCTGAGTTGATACGATCCGATATTCACGTCCTTATATGAAACGGCTTTCCTGCCGGCGACTGCGATATCCGAAAGAAAACCTTTGAGCATAGGCTCGGTCAGGTTTGCCGAGCTCAAGATCTCCTCTGCCCGATCGACGCTGGCGAAGTTTATATAGGCTTCGGCGAGATTCTGCTTATCCCGTTTGGCCAGCCAGGCCCGCTCGACTTCCTCGATCCTGTCCTGATTCGGATGCGTGCCTTCAAGCCTGATCACCCTGCGTACGGCAAAATCGAACGCGCGCTGGTCATTGCCCAGAACAGCCAGATACGAGTTGATCGCGCTTGAAACCTCCTGCGCCTTGACGAGGATATTATTATCGAGGTCCCGGTACAGCGTATGGCGCAGGTTATAATACGTCAAGGCGGTGTAAAACACCAGGATCAATGCGAGGATCGCCGTATAAAACACGCTGATCTTGAACCGGATGGAATTGAACTTCATGGGGTCAGGTTTGGATGATATACCCGCTGCCTCGTACCGTGTGGATAAGCGGTTTCTTGAAGCCCTTGTCGATCTTATTGCGGAGGTAATTCATATATACATCGATGACATTGGTGAAAGAGTCGAAGTTTTCGTGCCAGACATGTTCTGAGATCATGGTGCGGGTGATTACTTTGCCGGCATTGAGCATCATATATTCCAGAAGCGCGTATTCCTTGCTGGTCAGATCGATATCCTTGCCGTCGCGGGCAACCTTGTGGGTCAGCTGGTTCAATTCGAGGTCCCCGATCTTGAGGATACCGCCCTTGACCGGAGCGCTCCTGCGCAGAAGCGCCTGAACCCTGGCAAGAAGCTCCTTGAAGGCGAACGGCTTTGCCAGATAGTCATCCGCCCCGAAATTCAGCCCCCTGACCTTGTCATCGATCGTATCCTTGGCCGAGAGCATCAGGATCGGCAGGTCGATCTTTTTGCTGCGAAGTTCCCTGCAGACAGAAATACCGTCCTTGCCGGGAAGCATGATATCAAGGATAAGAAGGTCATATTCGTTGATCTCAGCCAGGTAAAGGCCCTTTTCACCGTCCGCAGCCACGTCAACGACATAATGCGCCTCTTTCAGTCCGCGAGCCACGAATGATGCGATCTTCTCTTCGTCTTCAACTAATAGAATCCGCATGGATTTTATTATACCACTGGAGCCTATGGTTGGGAATGATATTTCAGAAAGGGAACGGCGTGAAGAAAAATGGCCGGACAATAAAGTCCGGCCGCGGAAAGGGAAAAATCTCTCAGAATTATGAGCGTCTTTTCCTGAAAAGCAATCCTGCTAATCCAAGCCCCAGCAATGACAATGTAGCAGGTTCCGGGACAGGAGAAGATGCGTTATTCCGAACTCCAGGGTCATAAAAGCTCGTGTTAGTCCTGTTGATATATGACTCAATATCAGATAATGTTATATTCGCAAGAAGTTCGTCCAGATTAATGGTCGAGTTACCAGATCCTTCATATGAATTCAGATATTGCCTTATAGTTTCTTCATCATATTGCGCAAGAAGCGCTGCTATACTGCCGCTGCCACCGCCGGCCTCTATCTTGCAGCCAGCTATGAAGATAAGAGATATCAGGATTAAGAATTTTTTGACCATTTTAGACACCTTTGACTTGTTTAAATCTTTTCTAAAGACATTTCTTTTAGTACAAAAAAAAAACGATTACTGACTTTATTGGTCAATAACCGTGGCAGGCGTTATTGCTGATGCGGGTAAAGTATGCCCTATAAACCTCTATTTGTCAAATTTATTTTTAAAGTACCTGAATACCTTTTTGCCGCAAATACGCTTTCAGGTCTCCGATGCTGATCATGCGGAAGTGAAAAACAGACGCAGCCAATAAGATCTCAGCCCCCGCCTTTACGACCGCATCGTAAAAATGCTCGAGTTTCCCCGCTCCGCCTGAGGCAACCACCGGTACGCTCACCGCATCGGCGATCGCCTTTGTGAATTCCAGGTCATAACCCTGCAGCGTCCCATCGCCGTCCATGCTCGTGGGCAATATGGTGCCTGCGCCCAGATCCTGGCATCGCTTTGCCCATTCAACCGCGTCCCGGCCCACAGCCCTGGTCCCGCCGGAAACCACGACGTCGAATCCCGAAGGCATTTTTGGATCACGCTTGCCGTCTATGGCGACCGTTATGATCTTTGATCCAAATTTTTTTGCCGCCTCGCTGATCAAAAGCGGATTCTTTACCGCGGCGCTGTTCATGGATACCTTGCTTGCCCCTGCCTTTAATACTGCTTCTATATCCTGCATGCTGCCGATCCCGCCGCCTACCGTGAGCGGTATGGTAATGGCAGACGCCACGCTCTTGACCCATGCAAGCCGCGTTGCGCGGTTCTCGACCGTGGCGGCAATATCAAGCATTGCAAGTTCATCAGCCCCCTCCTGCTGATAGAACGCCGAATTCTTTACCGGGTCTCCCGCATCTTTTAAATTCACGAAATTGACGCCCTTAACCACACGGCCGTCCTTCATATCCAGACACGGCATGATCTTTATCGCCTGCATATGCGCTCCTCCCTCTTGCGCCATAGTCAATATTACGGAACAGAGGGCTTAAATATTAAACGGAGAGGGAGAGATTCGAACTCTCGTGAGCCAGAGGCCCAACCGCTTTTCGAGAGCGGCCCGTTATGACCACTTCGGTACCTCTCCAAAATTTTCTATTAGCTTTATATCGAGATTTGTCTTGACCAGTTGCGGACATTATACCACACAAACCGGGCTTTTACCAGCCGGCGAATCAGGGTCAACCGATAATATCGATGCGCTTCCCTGCAAATTCAACAACATCCCCGGCCTTGAGCTTCCGGCGGACGCGGGTTTCCGCCTCCGCGTTCACCTTCACCGAGCCGCATTGAATACATTGCCTGGCCGCTGCGCCGTTCTCAACAAGCCCGAAAGCCTTGAGCATATTGTCAAGCTCGATGAATTCGCTTCTCAGTTTGAATTCCATATTATAGTGCGAGCAATTCCTTGTTGGTCGGATATTTTTGCAGCAATTCGACAAGCGTCCTGGCCGCTTCAACAGGGTTGTTCTCGAGCAGCTTACGCCGGAGATTATCGCTTGCGATAAGTTCATCGCCGGTAACCAGCAATTCCCTCTTGCGCGTTCCGCTGCGGGCTATGTCGATGGCGGGAAAAATCCTCTGATTGGCGACGTCTCGAGACAGCACGATCTCCATGTTGCCCGTGCCCTTGAACTCCTCAAAGATCACCTGGTCCATACGGCTGCCGGTATCGACGAGGATCGTCCCCAGTATGCCGATGGACCCGCCGTTCTCGATCTTGCGCGCCGAACCGAAGATCCTGCGGGGCACTTCTAGCGCCCTGCTGTCAACACCGCCGGACAGGGTCCTGCCGCTTGAGGCGCGTTGCGCATTATGCACGCGTGCAAGACGCGTGAGTGAATCCACGACGATCATGACATCCCCGCCTGCCGCCGCCTCGACGAACGCCTGGCGCATCAGGTCGTCTGCGGTGCGGACATGATGCTCGTAATCCTGGTCCATGGAAGACGCGCGCACCTCGCCGGGGACCGCGCGCTTGAAATCCGTCACTTCCTCGGGACGTTCGTTGATGAGCAGGCTGTAAAGCTTTATTTCCGGATGAGCCCCTGCGACCGCCTGGCAGATGTGCTTGAGAAACGTGGTCTTGCCCGAGCCCGGAGGCGCGACGATCAGGCCTCGCTGGCCCATGCCGATCGGGCAGATCAGGTCCATTGCCCGCATGGTAAGTTCCTTGCTGCCGTCCTCCAGGCGTATGCGCGGCGCCGGATCAATAGCAGTCCCTGCCATGAATTTCCGCTCTGCGTCGTCGATCTGACGCATAGGACGGGAATGGGCCGTGGGTATCCGGTGATTGTTTAGACGTCGATCAGGATAGCTCATGCGTTTTCACCGCTTCAATCTGTTAAATTATATCACAAAATTGCTCGAAAGGTTGCAGAATTGCGTGCGCTGGGCATGGACTTTGCCGCAATCGCTAAATCCCTCAAAATAGGCGGGAATACGGCACGGAGGGCTGCTCACTCTATTTTTATGCCAAAACAGCAATAATATCCGCATCCTCAGATTCATTCAATACTCCAAGAATCTTATCCCGCCATTTCTTCGGCACCGACTCGAACGCCTGCCTAATCTTTCTTGCCTCACCCTTCCCAATCAAAGCCCTAAGAATTATCAAAGCGGTATCTCTATCTTTCTGTGCTTTATCCTGTTTCAGCCTTCTTGGAGAAATTATTAGTTTATGCAGCGCGAAATTTGCCGGATGCGGCATTCTTATATGGAAACCCTCTACCTTTACCGTGATAGTGTCTGCCGATAAAAAACTCAGGAACCTAAGCGCCACCGCATTCAACCCCAACTTCGGTAACGCCACAGGTTTATCAATACCTTTGCCTCTTTCAGGAACGAGGAATTCAAGCAGTAAATCGGGATGTTCAAGCTTTATGTAACCTTTGGCACCTTTGTATATAATAATAAACCCGAGATCTTCAAGAAGCTCCGGGATATTGACTTCATGCCTCATTCTGCCCGGGTTATCTATTAAAAAATCGAGATCCCTGGTCTTAATGGTTTGCCTTGCTGTGTATGGGACGTCAGAAAAATAATCGACATAGAAATATACACACCAGCTTCCTATAAGAATGAGATCATCGAGCACACCAGCGTTATTGAATCGCCGAAGAATCTCAAGGCATAATTCAGACTGCTTCTTTTCCACGCAATGCCCTCCTCAAGAAACTAATCTGTCCTTTAACCCGCAAAAGAAGCCTTTGATACTTTTTGAGCATTTTTCTCTGCTTCAGATACCCTGCTTTTACTTGCGGAGACACCGGGCCTCTATAAACAAACTTAACCTTATCGCCCTCTCTTCTGGCTAAGTAATAATAATAACGCCTGCCAATCTTTTTCTTAATAAGGCAGCCCTTGATCCTGTTAATTTGCTCTTGATACCCCTTACACATATCAAGAGAGTTCTGCAATTCTTCATTCAAAACGCCCCTTAAGACTCCCATAACGATTCTCCTTTACCAAACATTAATCTAATATAAGTATACTTTGTTTGGTAGGAATGTCAAGCTTGTTTTTACCTAACAATCGTAGAGATATATTGGGCTTTGTTAGGTAACACATACTATAAATAAAATTCCCCCAACAAATATTTTTGCTCATCTACATGTTGGGGGAATAACCGCGAGCTATTAGAAAAGTTAACAGGTTTAATTTTCGGTGGGGGAGAGATTCGAACTCTCGATGGGCTTGCGCCCATAACAGTTTTCAAGACTGCCGCATTCAACCGCTCTGCCACCCCACCAGGGCATATCAGTTCAGGACGAATATCTGTTTGATCGTCTCGACGATCATGTCGTGCGAGATCATATACGAAGTGTTGAAGAAATTGACAAAGGAGAATTTTGCAAACACCAGGTTCAGCAGCAGGCCGAGCAGCACGATATTAAGGATATACACCAGGGTGAAGCCGAATATGTAATTCGCTTTCAGGAAATCTCCCTGTTTGGCCCTGAGCGCCTTTGCGCCGAAGACAAGATGCAAAGCGATGCTGAAACCTATCAGGAACATGAAATAGACCAGTGTCTGATCGTTCGGGAATATAAGGTTCGCCAGCGGATACAGGCAGAATAAAAGGATCGTATAGATGGGCAGCACGTACGGCGCGACTTTGACTAACGGCGCCATGAACCTGAATACGGCCTCGAGGATCTTCTGCCCTCTCTGATACAGCTTGACCGGCTCCCAGACGAAAAAATAGAAAAGCACAAACGAAACAAGCCCTTGCCAGAACGGTTTCTGATACAGGGGATCGATATTCTTGAATTCGGACATGAACGCCAGGGTCGACGAATACACGAATGCGAGAAACCCGAGCCCCAGAACGAGCTTCAAAACGCTCACGGAGCCTCTTTTGACCGTGTCAAGCTTGGACTGCATTTCCGGGGACAGGCTCAAGCCTTCCGGGCCGCCATCATCGGCCTGCGGCTCCACATCGATCTTCTCGAATTCGTCAAAATCCCTGCTCTTAGGAAATTTTCTCCGCGCCATCGAAATATCTCCTTAGACACTCGGGGATGGTCACCGAGCCGTCTTTTTGCTGGTAGTTCTCAAGGATCGCCACGACCGTGCGGGCCAGCGCCACGCCGGACCCGTTCAACGTATGCACAAATTCGATCTTTTTCGTGTCCTTCCTTCTAAACCGGATATTCGCCCTGCGCGCCTGGAACGATTCGAAATTCGAGCAGCTCGATACCTCAAGCCACTTATCCGTTCCGGGAGCGTACGCCTCTATGTCATAGCATTTACTGCACGCAAAACTTATATCCTGCGTGCTCAATGCGAGAATCCGGTATGGCAGGCCGAGCATCTGAAGCACGGTCTCGGCGTTGTTGAGCAGTTTCTCATGCTCTTCATACGACGTCTCGGGTTTAACGAATTTGACCATCTCCACTTTATCAAACTGATGGACCCTGACCAGCCCCTTCGTATCTTTGCCGTATGAACCAGCCTCCCTTCTGAAGCAGGCGCTGTATGCGGCATAATAAATGGGCAGCTTGTCCTCGTCCAGGATCTCGTCGTTGAAGATATTGGTCACCGGCACTTCGGCAGTCGGGATCAGGAACAGGTCGTCGTCCTTGAGCTTATACATGTCCTCTTCGAGCTTGGGCAGCTGGCCCGTGCCGGTCATAGACCTGCGGTTGACCAGAAACGGCGGGAATATCTCCGTATATCCGTGTCTGGTCGTATGCAGATCGAGCATGAAGCTGATCAACGCCCGTTCGAGCCTGGCGCCCGCGCCTTTGAAAAGGACGAAGTTCGAACCCGTGATCTTTGTCGCGCGCGGGAAATCGATGATGTCCAGGTTCTCGCATATATCGATATGGGGAAGCGGCTTGAAATCGAACTGTCTGGGCGTGCCCCAGGAACGCACGATCTGCGCCTTGTCGGGCGTGCCCACAGGCACGCTCGGCTGAGGGATATTGGGGATCGTCATGAGCAGCTTGTTCAGCTCGTCCTCTCTGGCAGACAATCCTTTTTCAAGCTCCGCGACCTGTGCGGAGATCTCCTTCATGGACGCGATGACGGGCTTGGGGTCCTTTTTCGCCTTGATCAATGCGCCGATCTCGTCGTTTGCCTTGTTCTGCCGGGCGCGAAGCGATTCGACTTCAACAAGGACCTTCCTGCGCTCATCATCAAGCTTGACAAGGGCGTCAAGGTCGAATTTCGCGTTCCTGTTTGCCAGCGCGGTGCGCACAAGATCAAGATTCTCGCGGATGAAACGAATATCAAGCATAGACTCCCCTATCCTTTTATAACCCCGAGTGGTCGCATGCGGCACACGCGTTTCGAGATCCCCGCGTTATGCACGACGTTAACGACATCATTGACGTCTTTGTATACTTCAGGGGCTTCCTCGACGATCGTGCCCCTGCCTGAAGCAAGCACGGTGATGCCTTTTGATGCGAGGTCCTTCAACAATTTATTGGAATCGATCGACCGTAATGCCGCGGAACGCGATTTTAAACGGCCCGCGCCGTGGCAGGTCGAGCCGAACGTCTCATCCATGGCGGCTTTCGTACCCACGAGCATATACGAATTCCGTCCCATGTCCCCGGGAATGATGACCGGTTGTCCCGTTTTCTGATACCGGTCGGGAACGCCCTGCTGTCCGGGCCCGAACGCGCGCGTCGCGCCCTTGCGGTGAACGCACAGTTTCATCTTTTTGCCTTTGACGGTATGCGTCTCGATCTTGGCGATGTTATGCGCCACGTCGTAAATAAGGCGCATGCCCAGCTTTTCCCAGGACGAGGCAAAGAATTTCTCAAAAACCCTGCGGGTCAGATGCATAAGGCACTGGCGGTTGGCCCATCCGTAATTGGCCGCGCATCTCATGGCGCCGAGATACGCTTTGCCTTCAGGCGAGTCAACCGGCGCGCACGCGAGCTGCCTGTCAGGCACGTTGATGCGATACTTCTGGAGGCAGCGGATAATGGATCTGACGTAATCGTCGCATACCTGATAACCGAAGCCGCGCGAACCCGAATGGATCATGACCGTGATCCGGCCCAGGTCAAAGCCGAATTCATCGCACAGTTCCCGGTCATAAAGCTGGTCGATGACCTGGACCTCAAGAAAATGGTTCCCGGACCCGAGGGTCCCGGACTGCGATCTTCCCCGTTCATACGCGCGGTCCGATACCGCATCGGGGTCGGCCCCGTCCATACAGCCGGATTCCTCGGTGCATTCCAGGTCTGCTTCAGTGCCGTATCCCTCTTCGACCGCCCAGCGGCTGCCTTTCACAAGGAGCTGTTTTTCTTCCCGGGGATTGACCCTGATATCGCCTTCGGACCCCACACCCGCGGGAATACCGGAGAACAACGCGTGCGTCAGGTCTTTGATCCTGTCTTTGATATCGTCAAAGACAAGATCCGTCTTGATCAATCTGATGCCGCAATTTATGTCGTACCCCACGCCAGCCGGGGATATTACGCCGCCTGCTTCGGTATCAGTCGCAGCCACGCCCCCGATACTGAAACCATATCCCCAATGTATGTCGGGCATGGCCATGGACGCTTCGACGATGCCGGGCAGGAACGCGACATTGGCTACCTGCTCGAGCGCCTTGTCGCTGCGGATATCCTTGAGGAGCTTCTCGTCGGCAAAAACAAGGCCCGGCACGCGCATGCCCGGCTTATAAGACCGGGGGATGCGCCAGCGGTAATCGTCGACCTTTTCCAAGGGGCCCTGCCATGCGTCCGACATAGGCGGGAAATGTTTTCAGGTCAAAAATTTAATGCCCGTCGAGAACGTCCCTTCCGCGCTCGTGCGCTGCCACACGACTCTTCCTAATGCCTGAATATGTTCGGGGGGGTCTCCGGGCAGGTCGAATTCGAGACGAAGAATAGATCCCTGGGGCAGGCTTTTCTTGGTCTCCAGGCACATGCCGCCCTGGCTGATATCCTTTGAGATTCCGTTATCATATTCGGGGATGACAACGGCATACTTGACATCGGTGGACACCCCGACACGGGGGAACTGCCTGTTATCCGTACTCGCGGGAACCTGCTCCTGATTCTCGTCAGACATCAAAGATCACCTTTGCTGTATACGACGACGCTCCATGTAAAAGCTCGAGATCATTATAGGTCGCGGCCTTGATCTCGGCTTTGAATCTGTAATGGCACCTTTGCTCGCCGTGCACCGAAATATCGAGCCCATTCCCGTCGAGCCGGTTCACCGTGTATTCGACGAATATCAGCCCCCGGGTGGCCGACAGGGACAGCAATTCGTTCAGCCACAGGACAAGCAGTTCATCCGGTTTCTCCGCTGATAGCCTGACGTTAATTGTTTCACGCAACGACCGGGGGGATGACGCCTGGCGTTCGGCCATGATATCGAACATCGCGTGAGCGGCATTCACGAAAATACCCGCCAGGTCGTTTGCCTCGACCGCAACGCCTATATCAGCGGTATGCTCAATGATCGTGTAGCGTTTCTTCTTCAAATATGAGGGGCGTAAAAAAAAATGAGCCGCCTTGGAATCGAACCAAGAACCTTGACCTTAAGAGGGTCCTGCTCCACCAATTGAGCTAGCGGCCCGAAATAAAACGTATAAAATAATACCTTATTTTAGCTTAAAAAAAATATTTTGGCAATATTAAATGCAGTGCCGGAAAATTCATCTATGCGCCCAGGAGGAGTTGAACCTCCAGCATCCAGCTCCGAAGGCTAGCGCTCTATCCAGTTGAGCTATGGGCGCAGATTTATATTATCTGGGCCTTATCTCCGAGCATTTCGGCGATCTGTTTCAGCTTCGCTTCATCCACCGGGCCGATGTTCTTTTCCGCCGTACTGCGCACGGGCGAGTTCAAATGCACCTGGTCCGGGTTGATCCGCTCGACCGCCTCTTTGAGCTTGCGTATGTGCCTGATATCGTCGTTATACCCCTTGACCAGCATAATCTCAAGCCAGATCTTTCCGTGATATTCCTTGCGCAGGCCGACAAGACCCTCGATGATCTCCTCCACCCTTGTCCCCGGGAGCGGCCGGTCGATCCTGGCGAATACTTCATCCGATGCAGCGTCCAAAGACGGCACAATAAGGTCAGCCTGCAATAATTCCTTGCGCACCTGCGCGTCAACCATAAGGCATGAGTTGGTGATCACGGCAACCGGCACGGAAGACATTTTCTTGATCCCGGAGATAAGCGCGGATATTTCCGTATGGAGCGTCGGCTCGCCTGCCCCCGAAAGGGTGATATACGAAAGCCCCTTTATCCGGCCGGGATTGG
>Ga0116184_10002030_pt1 | contig 18261 bp, 12 predicted proteins | sample AD_JPNNA5_MetaG_FD_89886 | JGI IMG/M metagenome (GOLD analysis project Ga0116184, IMG submission 89886) | Active sludge microbial communities of municipal wastewater-treating anaerobic digesters from Japan - AD_JPNNA5_MetaG | ecosystem: Engineered > Bioreactor > Anaerobic > Digestate | place... | reverse complement strand
ATTGTGAAAAAGCTGATGCTATTTGTAAGAAATTATTTCACAATTTGTATTCTGAATATTTTGAAACTCATGAAATTTCAGAATTCAAGGTATATAATACCTCGTCGTGGATAAGAACAGATATTGTTAAAATACCAAGTAATTGGAAAACTAAAGGGGAAATTGTAAAAGATGAAAATAATAATATAGTTCCATCTCAAAAGTTATCAACTGGAGAAATCGTATTTATTGCTAACAATATACCTCCATTTTCCTCAAAAAAATATTATCTAACAAAAGGGGAGATCAAAAATGAAAAGAAATTTGTATTAAAAGATAATAATATACAAAATGATAAATATAAAATTTCTTTTGATTCCAAAACTGGGGCGATTACAGATTTAATAAGAAAAGAAGATAATTTCAATTTTGTTGATAAAAGATACAGTTATTTGCTCAATCAATATATTTATACAGGTTTCAATGCAACTAATCCTCAAACTTCAAAGAATCAAAAAATTGAGATTAAAGAAGAAGGAAATGTTTTAACTTCAATAATAATATATTTAGATGCACCAGGTTGTAATAATTTATCTCAAGAAATAATATTATTTAACGATTTAGATAAAATTGATATTGTAAATTATATAGATAAAAAGAAAATTTATGATAAAGAAAATGTACGTTTTTCATTTCCTTTCAATATAAACTCACAAACAATAAGAATGGAATTGCCATGGGCAGTTATTTCTCCAGAGAAAGATCAATTACCAGGTGCTAACAAGAACTTCTTTACTATTCAAAGGTGGATTGATGTTTCAAATGATCAAAATGGAGTTACTCTTGCTACAATTGATGTACCCTTCATTGAAATCGGTGAAATGACAGCAGAAGCATATATGGTTACCCCTCAAGCTTTTGGTGCAGAGCAAAAGTGGATGAAAACAGCAAAGAACTCCCCATTGATATTTTCATGGGCAATGAACAACTCGTGGCATACAAATTATAAAGCTACTCAAGAAGGATTATTTAAAGCTCGTTATTCTTTGATGACTCATAAGAAGTTCGATTATTTATCTGCATATAAATTTGGAATAGAAAACTCTCAACCTTTAGTTATATTGCCAATAGAGAGTGAGGAAAATGAAAAAAATAGAATTATATTTGATGAAAATGTTGTTGTAACCTCTATGAAACCATCAAGGGATAATAAATATTTAATGATTAGATTATTCAATCCTTCTGATAAAAAGATAAACACACAGTTTATAAGTAAAAATAAATTTACAGAATGTTATATTAGTAGAGAAGACGAGTCAATAGTTGAGAAAATTAACGAAGATATTACATTAAATCCATTTGATGTTATAACATTGAAATTAATTAAATAAAATTTAATTTTTTTTCATAAAAAATTTAAAAAAATATCAAGACATTCATAAAGAAGTTGATTTTTTGTTGAATATTGTTTAAAATAATATAGTAATAAAATTATTTTATAAATTTTTTATAAATTTTTTTGAGGTAAAAATGAATTACCAACAAACAGAATCCTTTTTTTTGCGATGGTTGAACACTTTGTTTAGGTATAAGAAAAGCGCTGGCTCTTGGGCATGGATATTACACAGATTGACAGGATTAGGACTGACTTTATACCTGTTTGTTCACATTATAGCCCTTACTGGTTTAACCAAAGGTGAAGCAACTTTTAATGAAGAGATGGCTCTATTCCAATCTCCGATATTTCTTTTTCTTGAATGGGCATTAGGTACTCTTGTTATGTTTCACGCTATAAATGGAGTGAGAATTGTATTGGTTGATTTTGGTAATGGAGCGCGTAATCATAAAAAGATTCTCGCTTTTGTTTATACTTTAGGCATAATTCTGGTGATTGGTATGGGTTATTTAATTTTTGCACCACATTTAATGAGTCATTCATAATCGAGGAGAAATTCAATGGATTATAAGTATGCTGGTTCTAGATCATCTGGAGCAAATAAGTGGTTCCTTCAAAGAATTACTGGTATTGCTCTAGTTGTGTTATTGATAGGTCACTATATTTTAATGCATGCAACACCTGATAGTGGTCACACCTATCAAGCAGTACTCGAAAGATTGAGAAATCCTTTTTGGAAAGCTATTGATTTAGGGTTTCTTACTTTTGGTTTGTGGCATGGTCTTAACGGAACATGGAATGTTATTAGAGATTTTAAAATAAAAGCGTTTTGGATGATTTTTTTTCAATGTGCAATTATTATACTTGGTGTTGTTTTTTGGTTTATTGGTATTAACACAATTCTATCATTTTGAAAACTAAGAGGAATATATTAATATGATTATACATCAACATGATATTGTTATAGTTGGTGCTGGGCTTGCAGGGTTACGAGCAGCAGTCGAAACCTCTAATATTGCTGATGTGGCTGTTATTTCTAAGGTGTTTCCTACTAGATCTCATTCAGGAGCTGCTCAGGGAGGAATAGCGGCTGCCTTAGGGAATGAAGAACCCGATTCGATTGAATGGCATATTTTTGATACAGTAAAAGGGAGTGATTATTTAGGTGATCAGGATGCTATTACTATGATGGTTTCTGAAGCTCCTGATGCAATTATTGAATTGGAACATATGGGTTGCCCTTTTTCTCGAACAAAAGAAGGTAAAATTGCTCAAAGGCAATTTGGAGGGCATACAAAAGAGATTGAAGACAATGGTGTTAAGAAAAGAGTTCCAGTTCTGAGAGCATGTTATGCTGCTGATAGAACAGGTCATGTTATTCTTCATACATTATATGAGCAATGTGTAAAGAGAAACGTTCATTTTTATTCCGAATATTACGTTTTATCTTTAATAATTGAAGATAATATATGTAGAGGTTTAGTTGCGTATTGTTTGCTTGATTCTGAAATTCATGTATTTCATTCAAAGGCAGTAATGTTTGGCACTGGTGGTTATGGTAGAGCTTTTAAAGTGACTTCAAATGCTTATGCAAATACTGGAGATGGTGTTGCAATAGCTTTTCAATCTGGTATACCATTAGAAGATATGGAGTTTGTTCAATTCCATCCAACGGGTTTATATCCTTTAGGTATTCTGGTTACAGAAGGAGCAAGGGGAGAGGGTGGTCTTCTTTTCAATGGTAAAGGAGAAAGATTTATGGAAAAATATGCACCTACTGTAAAAGAACTAGCTCCAAGAGATATGGTAACCAGAAGTATTCAAACTGAAATAAATGAAGGACGAGGAATTGATGGCAAAGATTATGTTCATCTTGATTTAACTCACCTTGGAGCAGCAAAGCTTAAAGAAAGATTACCTGAGATAACTAGTTTTGCAAAAACTTATGCTGGTATAGATCCATCAGAAAAACCAATTCCAATTTTACCTACTGCACATTATTCAATGGGTGGTATTCCAACTGATATTAAAGGAAGAGTTCTTTTAGATGAGAAAGGAACTATTCTTAAAGGTTTTTTTGCTGCTGGTGAATGTGCTTGTGTATCTGTTCATGGTGCTAATAGATTAGGGACAAATTCTTTGTTAGATGCTGTGGTTCATGGAAGAAGAACTGGTAAGACTATGGTTGAGTTTTTAAAAGAAGCTGAATTTATGCCTCTTCCAGCTAATGCTGGTGAAAAAGAAAAAGAAATGTTAGATAGATATTTAAATTCCAAAGGCACTGAAAATCCTGAAGTGATTAGAACCACACTAAGATCCGAAATGATGCAAAAGTGTGGTGTTTTTAGGAATGAAAAAGACTTAAAGCAAGTTATCGAAATAATTAAATCACTTCAAGAAAGATTCAAAAATGTAAGAGTGATGGATAAAAGCAAACACTTTAATACTGAAATAATGGAGATTATTGAATTGAGTCATCTTCTTGAGTTTTCCGAAGTAATTGCACTTGGTGCTCTTGCTAGAACAGAATGTAGAGGAGCTCATTGGAGAACTGACTACCCCAAAAGAGATGATGAAAATTGGTTAAAGCATACTTTAGCTTTTAAAACAGAAAAAGGTATTGAATTGCGTTACAAACCAGTTGTAATTTTGAATTATCAACCAATGGAGAGGAAATACTAATGCAAGTTACATTTTCTATACAAAGATTTGATCCTACAAAAGATAGTAAACCTTATAGGAAGGAGTATACTATTGAGGTTGAGCCTACTGCTCGCATCCTCGATTGTTTAGATAAAATTAAATGGGAGATAGATGGTAGTCTTGCTTACCGAAGATCGTGTTCTCATGGTATTTGTGGTTCAGATGCCATGATGATAAACGGTATTAATAAATTAGCTTGTCAGGTACTGGTTCAAGATTATAAGAAGAAGTATATTACGATAGATCCTTTACCATCTTTACCAATAATTAAAGATCTAATAGTAAATATGGATAGCTTCTTCAAGAAATATGAAGTAGTTAAACCATATCTTATTACTAAAACACCTCCTCCAAAAAAAGAAAGATACCAGAGCCAAGAAGATAGAGCATTGATTGATGAAGCTGTAAATTGTATTTTATGTGGTGCTTGCTCAACATCGTGCCCTTCTTTGTGGTCGAATGATGATTACTTGGGTCCTGCCGCTTTATTAAAGGCTTATCGTTTTGCTTTTGATAGTAGAGATGAAGCACAGAATGAAAGACTTGATGCGATTGATACCCCTGATGGATTGTGGCGATGTAGAACAATCTTTAATTGTGTTGAAGTGTGTCCAAAAGAAATTAATATTACTTGGCACTTATCACAATTAAAGAAAAGATGTGCTTTAAGAGAGTTGTAATTGAAATCTGGGGATATTGAGTATCCCCAGATTTTTAACTTTTATCTATTATGAAATTGAAAAACCTTCAAAATCTTATCTTTTTTATAGATATTTTTAATTTAAGAGGAAAAAATGAATATTGAAATACCGCTATATATATGTTTGCCTTTTATAATAATTTTAATGATGATTGCTATAATGCCATTAACTTTTCCTCATTTCTGGGAAAAAAATCGTAATAAAGCTTTAGTATCTTTTGTAGTTAGTTTGCCTGTTCTTTTTTTTCTTTTAAATGGTCTACAACATGAATTAGTTAAAACAATTGAAGATTATTTTTCTTTTATTATACTTTTAGCTTCATTGTTTATTATTTCTGGTGGTATTTTTATGACTGGAGATCTTAGAGCTACTCCGCTAAATAATTCTATTTTTCTATTTTCCGGTGCTGTTTTAGCTAATTTTGTTGGTACTACAGGTGCCAGTATGTTAATGATAAGACCTTTTTTGAGAACTAATAGCCACAGAAAAAATACTGCTCATATTCCTGTTTTTTTTATTTTTTTAGTATCAAATATTGGTGGGAGTTTAACTCCCCTTGGAGATCCCCCATTATTTTTAGGTTATTTACATGGTGTCCCGTTTAAATGGACTTTAAATTTATTTCCAATATGGATTATTACAATTTTTTTCGTTTTATTAATTTTTTATATTATCGATTCGATATCTTATAAAAAAGAATCACCTGAGGATATAAGAATAGATATTATTTCTGAAGAGCCTATAAGAATTAAAGGGTTAATAAATATCCTTTTTTTACTCGGTGTGATTTTATCTGTGGCATTACAAATAAAAGCTCCTTATCGTGAAATAATTATGATCATAATGGCAATATTATCTATGATTTTTACAAACAAAAATATTCATAAAAAAAATAATTTTACTTTTGGCCCAATTATTGAAGTAGCAGTACTTTTTGCCGGGATTTTTATCACCATGACACCCTTAATTATATTATTGCAAGAAAAAGGACCTTCATTAGGAATAACAAAACCATTTCAGTATTTCTGGACTACCGGTATTTTGAGTTCATTTTTAGATAATGCACCCACATATTTTACTTTTTTTTCTTTGGCACAAAGTGTAACAAGCTCTTTACCTTCCAATAGTATCAATATTGTAGCAGGTGTGAATGAAATTTTTCTTAAAGCAATTAGCTGTGGTGCTGTTTTTATGGGAGCTAATACATATATAGGTAATGGACCAAACTTCATGGTAAAGTCTATAGCTGAATCTCATGGGTATAAACTACCACACTTCTTTGGTTATATGTTGTACTCAAGTTTGATATTGATACCAGTTTTCATTATAATTTCATTGATATTTTTTATTTGATTAATCTTTAGACATCAAATTTGAATAGATAGGGCGAATAAAAAAATAATATTTCTTATTTTATTTGGTTTTTATATTCTGAGTTTAGCAAAGTTTTTAATATCAGGTTTTGAGGCTTTTTTGAAATAAAGACTTGCTAATTAATTGCCGATTATATATATTATATAAGTAAGGGTTAATCCGGTTGTGTTATTAAATATTTTAGGTATTGCTTTATGGCGGCTATGACTTCAAAAGAGTTGGCTCAGATTGCAGATGCACTTAAAAAGGATTCTCCACAGCTTTATGAAGAAGTTTTTCAAAATCGATCTAATCCAGATGCTAAAGAAATTTTGAAAAATAAGTTAGACCAGATTACTCAAGTTTTGGGTAAGAAGGGTATAAAAAAAGAAGAATTAGAAGAGATGTTAGAGACTCAAAGTGCGAGTAACAATGTTATTTCATTGAGAACAAAAAAAAGAGTCAAGTGGATACTATTTGTTATTCTAGGTGTTCTTCTTATTCAAATTATTATTGTTTTATTTGTTATCCTTCCAAAGTTGTAAATCAATCCCAAAAAGCCCACGATACTGCTAATTTAAATGTTCTATCATTTTGAGGATATATATAGGTTATAAAATAATTATGATCTAATATATTATCTATTCCTAAATAAATAGATGCTGTTTGTAGGTTTAAAACGGCGAATAAGTTTAAAATGCCTTTTGGGTCATAATTAAAATAATTAATATTTTTTATATCAGTGTAAACTAGTTTATCAAAAAAATTATTTACCCTAGAAAAATATTTTCCGTTGATTCCAGCTTTTATGGTAATATCTTTAGTAAAAATGTTATCATAATAATATATACCTGCATAAGTTGTTAATTCAGGTATTATCCTTTCTAAGAGGTCATTCTTGTAATGAATATAATCAATTTTTGATTCACAAAGTATTTTGCCAAAATTAATATTGCAATTTAAAGAGAATCCTTGTGATTGAGTGTCAATAAAATTAATAAACTTTGATGAAATGGGGTGATCGTTAATAAAATTACCTGCTAATAAAATTGAAGAAATTTTATTATAAAAAATATTAAAATTAATTTCGGTGTTTTTTTGTATATATTTTGTATTAAAGTTTATTCCTATATGTTTTTCTGGATCTAAATTTTTTATTAAGTCTTTTTTTATGAATTTTTCATACAGGTTATTACTTTTATAAGCATTTACATATTCTAATGAAAATAAAAAAGGACCTACGTTTAAAATCGGATTTATACTAAAACTCATTCTGTTTTTCTGATTATAAGAATATTTTTTATCTGGTAGGTAATATTGCAAGAAAAGATTAATATCAAAATTTTTTGAGACATTTAAATTATCAATAATTGAAAAATTCAATTCATTCGAATTAATTTTCTTAGATAAATTAGAATTTATTTGATTTGTTGATAGATTAATATCATTTGTAAAGTTGAAGTTAGAGTATAAATAAAAAGTAAAATTATGATTTAAAAATGACATGCATTGTTTGATGCTTAATATCAATGATTTTGTAGAAATATTCTGGTTAAACAGTTCAAAAATAGGATTATTTAAAGTATCATTATTTATTTCATAACTTTCATTCCCAAAACTTACTGTAAGTAGCGTTGGATTTATAGTATCTTTTAAAAAGTAAGCTGCCATTTGTATATTAAGAAGATTCCTAATGTATTTTTCATTGTCATTTGGAAAAACAACATTGGCAACATCACCATTAAAATTATCTTCAGTTAATACATTGTTAGATAGTTTAACTCCTCCATTTATTCCTCTTGTATTTTTTGTAAAATAGTCTGATACATTTAACTCAATTTTATTACTTATTAAATATCGATATCTAATTCTACCACCTAAAAATGTAAAATCAGAATTTTTAAATCTACCATCAGAAATTTGATAGTTAAAACCTACCATCAAATTTGATCTGCTTGATATATTTTGCATGAATATACCATCGGTTAAATAGGTATCGTATGGAGCCTCAATGTGCCTTACGTAAGTATAGGGTTTACTTGAATTATTTTTATTTGTGATTATGTTTATTGCTTTTGAGTTACCAGTAATAATACTTTGACTGTTGGATAGAATTTCAATTTTCTCAATATCTTCGGTCATAATTAAACTTTGATCAGGAATTCCAAAAAATAAATTATTGTATGGAATTCCATCAATCATGATAGTTAGATTTTTTGGTAAATTCCCTTGAAAAAACAATGGATTTACCTGTCCAGGCGAACTTAAATAATTAGCATAGAAACCATTTGTGTTTTGTATTATATCCGAGAATGAATAGTAGTCACTTAAATTGATTTTTTCTCTTTTAATCTCTGTAGTAGAATTAGAAATTTTAAAAGAATATAAAGATGAGAATTTATCTGTAGTTGTATCTTTTTTAGTAATTATAGAATCATTATGATATTTGAATGATTCAAATTGATATATATTTGTTTTGTGATTCGAATAACTATGTATAAATGATATTATTAGAGTTATTAATGTTATATATTTTTTCAATATTTTAACCTTTTAGTCTTGATCTAATTTTTATGAAATTACTTATTTTTTCAACAGATTTAAAGAGGTTAGATGAATAATATTTGAGATCATAGTATTCTTTTAGCTCGCCCCCGAATAACCTTTTAAAATCAGAAATACTTTTTGTATTTGCACCCATAAAATCGAATAATCGTTTGTTATCATTTGAATATTTTTTTAATAATTCCCATAATAAAAAATGGGTAGAATTATAATTGCGATATTTAGTTTCTGTACCAGCAATCCAATCATAAATAATATCTTTCCATTTTAGCAAAGCTCTCATAGAATGAATTTCATTATCGATTGATATTGAATATATGTCACAAATATTATTCTCTAAAGCAAGTTTTACAAAATTAGTAAAAGTATCATAATCTAATATAGGTTTAATTTTATTTCTTGAATAGCTTTCAAAATGTAAGTCGATAAGTTTTTCAACATTATCATTTTTTGAAATAACAGGAGAATATGATAAGCAATTATTTATTTTTCTTCGTAAAGAGCTGCTAAATCCATTCCATATATTTTTTTCATCTTCAAGGTTTAATATATATGTATACTGAGGTAAAACTATCCACTTATTCCAGAGAAAAGGTCTTGTATCGAAGAAATCAATTGTTGTAGTAAAATTTATGAATTTATATTCTTTTGAAAGGTAATTAATAAAATTGTTAGAAATTTCATGTTTTATTTCAATGTTTTTTTGATTTTTCTGATTTTCAGGTAAATTAAATAATAAACCATTATATAGTGTTAATGGTGGTTTTGTAATAGTTTTTATAAAATATCTCTTTTTATAATAAATTATTGCGCCTGCTAAGATTATACCATTATTATGAAAAATTATAACCTCGTTTGAAATATTGAAAATTTGATTGATTATTTTACCCCATAGTGATGAATTAAACAAAGTAGAATTATCTATTTGAGACAAAAATTGTTCCCATTCATTTGTATTACCAGAAAGTTTTTCTAACTTAATATTTTTCATTATCAATTATTCATTGAATTTTAAAATATAAAAATAAAATAAATTTATATCAATGTAAAGAATTTTATCAATTTTAGATTTATTTTGTAAAGTGTTTATTTTAATAAATATTTTATTTAATTTTTGAAAATATATTTGTTTTAAATTTATTTGTAATAAAAAACAGTAAAAAAAGTATTGCTTTTTTACAAATATTTTATTAAATTAAAGTCTCATATCAATTACGGGGCGTAGCGCAGTCCGGTTAGCGCGCCTGCCTTGGGAGCAGGAGGTCCTGGGTTCAAATCCCAGCGCCCCGACAAAAACAACATTTATCTTTTTTCTTCTTCGGTTGTTTTATGAGCATAGAGAGATTTTTTGTCTTAATAGATTTATTACCTCGTAATCTTATTAAATAAATCGCCCTTGTCCATCCTACCCATACGCAGTCAATAATGAGACACTCCCAAATTTTGATTGACTTTTTGCAAAAAATTTCATATACTTAATAATAACAAGTGGCAATAGTATAAGTAAAATTATCATATTAAAACTCTATAATATCAAAGGGAATTTCAACTATAGCAAAAGATATAAAGAAATACCAAGAGAAATGGGGTATTTTACAAGCTAAGTTGTCAAAACTTGTCAATATTACTTTACATACAATCACCAAGATTGAATCAGAAGCTAGATTTAACCCAAGACTTATGACCCTAAAAAAAATTGTAGATCCTTTAGGTGTTAGTATTAACGATTTATTTAAGTTATGAAATATGAATTTATTACAAACACTTTGTTCATATTGGTATGAATGTATAAAAAATGAAGGTGTCTTAGAAAAAGATATTTCTATTAACATACACTCAAAAGCAATCCTGTATCCTTTTGATAATGATCCATTTATATTCAGAAAAAAGAATGTTCCTGTTAAGATTGAAAACGAAAAATTAAATACTTTCTCAGCTACTAAAACCGAAGGATTAGATTTTTTTTACGGTTATCCACTTCTCTATTATAGGGACGATAAAACTGATAAACAATTAGTAGCACCTTTATTTGTCATTAAGGTTAAATTTAATCGCGATGGCAGAGATTTATTTTTATCTAAAGATGAGGAATATCCAATTTGCGGAATTCAAGCTCTAACTAAATTAGGATTAAGAACAGAAGAAATAGCTAATATTAACCAATTCATAGAGAATTTGTTTGTTGGTAATAATAAGGTAAATGAACTTCAACTTTGTAATGAAGCACTTAACATTATCAAGAAAGAGGTTGGAATTTCAATTGTTGAGGAAATCAATCCACTACAATTATCCAACTCTAAGAAAATTAAGAAAGAAATGCCTGCTGGTTTATATAATAAAAGTGTCCTTTTCGCAGAAGAAACAACTGTTTTTAATATTCACCTGATAAAAGATTTATTAGATCTTAAAGGCAAAAACGATTTAGAGAATACTTCGCTTTCTTTCTTTGTTAATTCTCGCACTGTTGATAATAATGAGAAAGAAATAACACCAATTCTTCCATTCCCCTCAAACGAATATCAAATATCGGCAATTCAAGACATTTTTAAATATTCTTTAAGCGTCATAACTGGACCCCCAGGAACAGGAAAAAGTCAATTTATATCAAACCTAATCGTTAATCTTTTTCTAGCAGGCAAAACGGTTTTATTTGTCAGCCATACAGGGGAAGCGGTTGATGTTGTGAACTCAAAGATTAATGAACAATTTCGAAATTTGATGTTACGAACTGGGAAAAAAGAACTTCGTCAAGATTTAAAAGGTAGATTTAATGAGATAATTGCAGATTCTTCAAAAAAAAATAATAAAAATATTTCTTTAGATTATATTCATTCTCTTTGGAAAACGATTCTGAAATATAGGCACAGCTTACTAAAAAAAGACGAAGCAGAAAAAGATTTTCAACAGAAGTTTTTTAGCAGAAAGGAATTAAAAAATGTTCTTCAAATTCAAGATTCTTTATATAAAAAACTAAAAATATACTTTCAGCTTTTTATCCTTAGTTTTCAATTACAGAGAATAAAATCAAAACTAGTAAAATTACCTAGCCGATTAAATTTTGAATCTAAAATAAGAGAACTAGAAAAAGAATACTATCTTTCTTGTCAATATTTTATTCGAAATGTTTACTTGGAGAAAATGCTTGGTAGCGGTAAAAAGATTGGTTTAGTTAATGCTTTTCTTAATCAGGTCAATAGTCATAGATTCAATGATGAAGATATAAAAGAATCATCATTTATCAATGCTCTGCAGGTTCTTAGAATTTGGTCATCTACCTTAAAATCACTTAGGGGAACCTTCCCCCTTAAAGCTGGTATTTTCGACTATGTTATTTTTGACGAGGCTTCCCAAATTGATTTGCCATCAGCGGCCCCTGCTTTATATCGTGCCAAAAAAGCGATTATTGTGGGTGATCCAATGCAATTAACTCATATTGCAGGTATTACAAAGAAGATTGATTATGAATTAGCAAAAATTCATGGATTAACGGAAATGACAGATATTTACCCTGAAAAAACAAGATATTGTGATGTTTCCTTATATAAAGCGGCCGAAAATTGTTTATCCCATTCACCGCTACTTTTAACTAATCACTACCGCTCTGAAGATCAAATTATTTCTTTATGTAACAAAGTATTTTATGATAGTCGCTTAAAAATATTGAGCACCCTTGACTATAGCAAGTATCCTTCTGGATTACCTATGGGTGTACAGTGGATAGATGTAAGAGGTGAAGTATACAAGCACCCTTCAGGTAGCCGCATAAATCAGCTGGAAGTAGATGAAGTTAATAGAATTTTTCAAAAAGTGATAAAGGACATTTCTGGAACAGATTTAACAATCGGCGTTGTTACACCTTACTCAAGACAACGGCAAGCAATATATGAAAAAATATCATCTACAACACCAGTTGAAGTTTTGGAAAAGCATGATGTAAAAATACTAACAGCACATCAATTTCAAGGTTCTGAGAAAGACATTGTTATTTTTTCATTAGTGTTGACTTCTAAAGGAAATGGAAATAGCGATACATGGTATAACATTTACCCACAAATATTAAATGTTGCTCTTTCTCGGGCAAGGTATCTTTTATACATCATTGGCGATAAGGACTTCTGTGAAAATAGTAAAGGTATTTTAGGAAAAATAAAAAGTGTTTATGAAAAAATTAAAGACGAGGAGAAATTAGAAGAGTATGATCTACACGCAAAATTTGATACCCCGACCGAAAAGATATTTTTTGAAAAATTACAGAAAATTAGATTCGATAAATTGGGCTATAAATTGATACCGAAGTTAGTAGTTAAACGATACACGCTGGACTTTGCGATTATCGGTAAGAAAAAAATTGATATTGAAATAGATGGTGTACAGCACGAAATAATCGAAGGTATGCCAGTTTTAGAAGATGTTGAACGAGATGAATTTCTAAAAAATGAGAATTGGGAAGTTTTACGATTTTCCAATTACATGGTATTATCTGAAATGCCAAAAGTCACTGATGAATTATTGACCAAATTAGGTGTTCGTGAGTCTGTATCACTGACACAAAATTAAGTAGCGGTGAAAGTGTTTGTAGGGCGGGACTCCCTTTTCCTCAATAAATTTCTTTATCGCACCACCTGTGCATTCCGTTTTGGTTTCATCTGCATGAAGTGCGGCGATTATTTGGGATTTTGCTCAAAAAAGGTTTGCATTTCTTTCAGTAATTACGACAAAAGAGCACATCTGGAAAAATAATCATAAGTGTTTTACGTAAACAAAAAAGATATTTATGAATATAGAATATATTTTAAAAGAGCATGGTGCAGGGCGCCAAGGTTCTGGGTTCAAATCATAACTTACCGACAATAGAACATATCAAATTATAATTAATATAAAATTAAAAAACTTTTTGAAAGGAAAAGAAAAAAATTCTTATATGTGGCTATTATTGCACATCGAGGTAAAAAATTTATTGATTCTATACAAGATTTTATTATCGTAATATAATTTTTAAAAAGTTTTTTAATATTGTTATATATTTTGCTGAAAGTATAATATATTGAAAACATTATGAATAACGACCCGGTTGCATTTTTAAATTAAATGAGTTTAATTCTTTTCGTATTGCATAATTTATTATTAATTTGTATAATAAAATGAATATATATGTTTTTTATGAAAAAGATTATAGCAATTTTTCTTCTTCTCTTTATTTTTAGTGGGAATCCAGGAATAAACTATAATGAAAATATTAAACCCGTGATTGTTTTTATTTCCGAAGATTATAATAGGAAGAAAAGAAGAAATAGATATATAAAACATAGGGGATATAGGATAAGAATATTATATTGGAATGAAATCGAATATTGTTGCAATAATTGGAAGACCAAACGTTGGGAAATCTACTCTTTTTAATAAACTTGTAGAAAAAAGAGAAGCAATTACGCATCCAACTTCTGGTGTTACAAGGGATAGAATTTATGGTGAAGCTGATTGGGCTGGGGTTGATTTTACAGTAATTGATACAGGGGGGTTTGTTCCAGAATCCGAAGATATTTTTGAAGCCGCAATTAGAGAACAAGTTACTATAGCATTAGAAGAAGCTGATGTAGTACTTTTTGTTGTAGATGCTATCGAAGGTGTTACACCTGTAGATTTAGAAATTGCAAATATAATACGTAAAAGTGAAAAGAATGTTTTTTTAGTTGTTAATAAAGTTGATAGTGATAAAAGGGATAATTTAATATTTCCATTCTATTCACTTGGCATTGGGCAGCCATTCCCAATCTCAGCAGTTTCAGGAAGAACACTTGGAGATCTTTTGGATGAGGTAATAAAAGTTTTACCAAATAAATTAGTAGATGAAACTGTAGATAATAGAATAAAATTAGCTATTATTGGTAAGCCTAATGTTGGAAAATCTTCTCTTGTAAACGCTTTGCTCGGTTATGATCGTGCAATTGTTACTCCAATAGCTGGTACAACGCGTGATTCTGTTGATTCTATACTTAAATATAATAAAGAAGAATTTATCTTAATTGATACTGCAGGATTAAGGAGAAAAAGTAAAGTAAAAGAAAATATTGAGTTTTTTAGTACCATTCGAACTTTAAAAAGTGTAAGGGAATGTGATGTAGCTATAGTATTATTAGATGGACAAACTGGACTTGAAAATCAGGATAAGAGAATAATAAATGAAGCCATTAATTATAGAAAAGGAATAGTACTCGTTGTAAATAAATGGGATTTAGTTGAGAAAGATTCGAATACTGCAAAAAAAATTGAAGATAAGATTAAAGAAGATATTAAAACATTGGATTATATACCCATTGTATTTACCTCTGCTAAGACAAAACAGAGAATCTACAAAATTATTGATCTGGCTAAACAAGTCTATCAGGAAAGAATAAAAACATTAAAAACAAGTGAACTTAATGATGCGATTTTACCTGAAATAAAAAAGAATCCCCCTTCATCTTCTACTGGTGCTGAAATTAAAATTAATTATATAACACAGATTAAAAGTAAACCACCTGTTATAGCATTTTTTACAAATAATCCAAAATTGATACAGGAATCATATAAAAGGTTTTTAGAAAGAAAAATTAGAAATTATTTTGGTTTTGTAGGTGTACCATTATTATTGCAATTTAGAAAAAAATAAAATATGGAGATAATATGTCTAATGACAACAAGCCATCAATTTTAATTGTAGATGATGAGCCACTAATTTTAGATGTTGTTCAAGAAATGCTTTCTATAGAAGGCTTTAATATTATTCTCGCTAATTCTGCTGAAGAAGCTCTTGAGCTTTTAGATGGAGGTGTAAAACCAAATTTAATAATATCTGATATTAATATGCCCGGAATGAATGGTTTCGATTTTTTTGAAGAAGTTCAAAAAAGACCGCAATTAAATGTATTACCCTTTATATTTTTGAGTGCTCTTTATGATCAACCAATAGTAGCACATGGTAAAGAGCTTGGCGTTGATGATTATTTAATGAAACCTTTTACCAGAGAAGAACTTTTAGCTACAATAAAAGGAAAACTAAGAAAAGCCGAGAAAATAAATGCTTCCTATGGTGAACAGATTTCTTCTATAAAAGGTAAAATATTACAAATGCTTTCCCATGAGTTCCGAACTCCATTAACAACAATTATTGGGTTTGCTTCTGTTCTATCTGATGAAAGCACTCATCTATCAGAAGAAGAACTGAAAAGATTTATGGAACTTATTAAAAAAGGTGGTGATAGGTTAAATAGTCTTGTTGAAGATTTTCTTGAAAGCTCAAGTATAGAAGCAGGGGAAATGCAAAAACTATATGATTCAACAAAACAAGTATTTGAAATAAATATTCCTTTAAGAGATTCTATTAAAAGTTTTAGTGAAGAAATTGAACATAAAAAGTTAGAGTTAGTTTTTGAAACCCCAGATAATTTACCTTTGGTTTTTGGATCTTCTTCTCAAATTATTGATATTTTTAAAAGAATTGTTAGCAATGCAATTAAATTTAGCAATGATAATAGTAAAATAATTATTAATATTTCTACTGATCCTGATTATCTGATTATTAATGTAAAAGATTTTGGAATGGGAATTCCAGAAGAGGAGATACCAAAAATTTATGATAAATTTTACCAGGTGAAAAGAGAAAAATATGAGCAGCAAGGCTCTGGTCTTGGTCTTTTTATTGCCAAAAAACTTGCTCAAATAAATAATTGCATACTTGAATGTAAGAGTTCCGTTAATGAATACACGATTTTTACTCTTAAAATTCCTTTAGCTAAAAATATTTAGATTTTTGAGTTAATAATGTCAAAAAAAATTGTTGTAGTCGGTGGATTAGCAGCTGGACCTGCTGCCGCTAGTAAAGCTAAAAGAACTAATCCTGATGCAGAAGTAATATTAATTGAAAAATCTAATCATATTTCTTATGGTATTTGTGAACTTCCTTATTTCCTTTCAAATTATATAAAAGATTATTCTGAATTATTTGCTTTTACACCTGAAACCTTGCAATCTAAAAAAGGAGTGATTGTAAAAACTTTAAATGAGGTAAGGGATATCGATGTAAAGAATAGAGAGCTAATAGTTCTTGATAGGTTAAATAATAAATTATCTCGGTTAGGGTATGATAAATTAATTCTAGCCTTGGGTTCATTGCCAAAAAAAATTGAAGAATTGCCACTTGTAGCAAATGTTTTTACATTTAAGTCTTTAGAAGATGCACTGAATTTAAAAAAATACATTGAATTAAATAAATCTGAAACTGCAATTATTTTTGGTTCTGGTTTTATTGGGTTGGAAATTGCTGAAGCTCTGGCAAAAATTGGCCTAAGAGTAACAGTTTTTGAAAAAGAAGAATTACCAATGCCATATTTTGAGAATAAAGCTAGAAAAAAAATTTTAGAACTCTTGTTTTCAAATAATATTTACTTTAATAGTTATTCTAAAATTTCTTCTTTTAATATAGAAAATAATATTGTCAAAAACTTAGAAATTGACGGAATTAATTATAAATCAGATGTGATAATAAATTCTATTGGTGTAGTACCTAATACTTTGTTATTAAAAGGGACAGGCATTAACCTGGGTAAAACTAATGGTGTTATCGTAAATCAAAAAATGCTTACAAATATAGATGGAATTTATTCTTGTGGTGATTGTTCTGAATTAAAAAATTTAATAACACAAAAAAACGAGTTTTTCTCTTTTGCAAATCTTGCCAAAAAAACCGGGTGGATAGCCGGTGAAAATGCAGCTGGTGGAATGATGAAGTTTAAAGGTGTAATTCCTTCTTATGGTTTAAAAATTTTGGGTTTTGAGTTTGCTCATACAGGATTAACATTTAATAAAGCTATTTCTTTGGGTTATAATTGCGAAAGAGTTTTTACAGAAGCTTTAATTTATCCTAAAATGATTTCTTCTCAGAAAATTTATATTGAGATGATATTTGATTCAAATAGTAAAATATTACTTGGAGCTGATTTATACGGTGAAAATGGTTGTGCTTTAAGGGCTAATATATTATCTGTAGCAATATATAATAAAATGACTTTGAGTGATATTTCACAAATTGATATGGTTTATCATCCATTATTAACCCCACAAAATGATCCTATACATTTTTGCTCAAATCTTGGTATTTAAATGCAGTGATTAAACTCTGGAATTTTTTTAATTCAATTTTATATGAAAGACTTTACAATTTTTTTGCTAAAAGAATTAAGATTATTTATTGAAAGCTTCACTCTTGCTTAAAGCAAAATTTTAAAATAATATTTTAATATTTGAAAATTTATATTTCTTATTTTATAAATATTTATTATATTAATAAGTAAGAAATATAAATAGATTTTACTGTTATGTTGATATGTAAGTAATGAATTAAGTTTTAGTTAACTCTTTTTTTTCTTGACAATTAACAGAAAAAAAATATATTTAATGTAGAGATCTTCTTAAATTCAATCATTATAAATTCTAAAAGACGATTTTAATATTAGAGATTATAGATATTTTGCTTAAGTGATTTATTTTTATGGTAAATGCTAAATATAAGAAAAAGTATGAAGATTT
>Ga0116184_10002029_pt1 | contig 18268 bp, 14 predicted proteins | sample AD_JPNNA5_MetaG_FD_89886 | JGI IMG/M metagenome (GOLD analysis project Ga0116184, IMG submission 89886) | Active sludge microbial communities of municipal wastewater-treating anaerobic digesters from Japan - AD_JPNNA5_MetaG | ecosystem: Engineered > Bioreactor > Anaerobic > Digestate | place... | reverse complement strand
TCGGGCGCAACGAGCGAATCGTTGTGTATGGCCTCTCCGATCAGTTCGTCATGGGTGGGGGCAACCGTTTCGATGACTTCGACAATTGGAGCGATCGGCGGGACAGCCGATCTGCGTCGGCCAGCGAAACCTATCGCTACATCCCGCGCACGGTGTATGCGGGGGCGGCCGATCTGGACCTGTATGGCCGCTGGGTGTTCGTGGCCGATTACGGGCACTGCTGGATCCCGACCGTCTACTACTCCGGCTGGGCACCCTATCGGGCCGGTTACTGGCGGTATTCCCCCGTTTGGGGATATACCTGGATCTCGTACGATCCGTGGGGCTGGCTGCCGTACCATTACGGATCGTGGGCCTTCACCGGACCGTTCGGCTGGGTGTGGGTTCCTGGCTCATCGTGGGGCTGCTCCTGGTGGGCTCCCGGCCGCGTTCATTGGGGCTTCTGGAACGGCTATGTGGGGTGGGTGCCTTGCGGCCCCGGCGATTACTACTATGGGTACTGGCGCCACGGCCACGACCACAACGTTTACGTCAACAATGTCGTCGTCAACAACTATTACGGTTCCGAAAACACCCGGCACAACGGAGCCGTCACCTATGTCAGTGAGGAGGATTTCCGACGGGGCCGCCCGGTGGGCGATGGCGTCTACAACCGCAATGCGGTGGGGCGCAGCGTGCAGCGACAGGAGGCCGGCAGCAGCTTCCGTCCCGATGAGACCATCAGCCGCGAACTCTTCCGCCGAGATCGCGTCGTCGCCGGTCCGCCCAAGGTGGACCCGGTGCGTTCCGCAGATGCCAGCTACTCCCGCAGCCGCGCTGGTGGCGACGTTGATGCCGGCACCCGCATATCACGCGACGCCGGATCCTCGACATTGCCTGCCAGCCGGAGCCGGGAGGCGATTGCCGGTGAAACCGGTTCCGGTTCATCCGTGGGTCGCTCGACGGTATACGGGACGGATTCAGGTAGCATCAACCGTGGCCGGCCCGATATCAGCCGGAACAGCGTTCAGGACAGTTCTCGTTCGCGGCAGGCCGACGACAGCAGCAGTGGATCCAGCTATCGCCGCAGCGGATCAACGGACTCTGCCGGTTCCTCAGGCTCTTCGGGATCGATTCGTGGCACCACCACCGGTCGGGGTAGTTCCAGTATTGACCGAAGTTCCTCCGGCAGCCGGTCCGGCACCTCCAGTTCCAGTGGATCCACTTCGCGTTCAATCGATCGCTCCAGCTTGAGCGGGTCTTCCAGCCGTTCGTCGTCGCCGCCGCCGGCGGCACCGACACGCTCCACACCGACTCGTGAGAAGAAGACTCCATCCCCAAGTGATTCCTACTCACGTGTGTTTTCGACTGCCGGCTCCGATGTGCGATCAGCTTATGCATCCTCCGGTTCCAGTGTGCCGACCGGCTCCAACAACTCATTCAACAGATCCACCACTTCTTCAGATAACTCCCCTGCTTATGGGAGCATGATGAACCGGGGCAGGGGATTCACCAGCTCCTCGATTGGATCAAATCTTAGGTCGACACCCTCCGCGGCCAACAACGCACCCGCTGTCACGCGATCGGCTTCGGGCGTGTTCAGCTCCTCATCTTCCAGAATCAGCAGTGGCAGCAGCTTTTCCAGGTCGAGCGCGCCCTCGGTTTCCGCACCTTCGCGGAACAGCATCAGTTCGAGCTCGATCCCATCGCGATCGATGAGTGCCGCCAGCAGCGCCGCTGCCCGATCGTCGAACACGAACGCCTCAAGCGGTCCCCGTTCCACGATCAGCAGTTCTTCAAGCGGACGGCGGCGTTAAAGCCCTGGAAAACAGGACTAGAATCTTGTGGATGAAAATCCCCGCTGCATGCGGGGATTATTTTTCGCCATCACAGCAGTCGCAGCGGAACGTTCATTTGGTTCGACTGTTGAAAGGTTCCGTTCCTCGGACAGTCTGCCACGGGCAACAGACCTGGATCAATTGAATAGTTTACATAATATATCTTATCGGACTCTTTGTGGGCGCTCGCGGTAGGCGTTGGAAGCCATATTCTTTTCTGGTACAATGGGATGACTTGAGCGTTTGGTGTCGCCGCCATGAAAATCATCGCCAAACTAATATACAAGGAACTCCTCCCCACCACATTAATCGCCGCTGTTGTCATGACGTTCATGGCATTCACGAAGGAGTTTCAACGATTCGCCGAGCTGTTGATCACTTCGGGTTCATCCTTGTCCGCTTTTTTCACCGTGATCATCACAATCTGCGCCAATGTTCTCTATGTGATTCTGCCAATCTCAATTCTAGTGGGCATTGTTTCCGGATTCAGCCGCCTTTCGACTGACAATGAGATTATCGCCCTTAAATCAGGCGGCGTTTCGATGCGTCATTTATTGTCGCCCGTTTTACTGATCGCCATCACCGGAACCGGTATCACCTTCTTTCTGGCGAATATCGGTGCTCCAACCCTCAACGCACATTTGCGGAATATCCAGTACGAAGTTGCCATTTCCCAGATTACAACAGAGATCCTGCCCAGAACCTTCAATGAAAAATTCAAGAATTTTGTGTTCTACGTGGAAGACACCGACCGAGCCACAAACACCTGGAAAGGCATATTTTTGGCCGACCAACGTGATGTCAGCGCACAACGCATCTATCTTGCGCGCACGGGACGCGTGTTCTTCCAGCGGCAAGCCAGATACCTGCAGCTACACCTAGAAAATGGTGTAATATATTCATTTAAAAAGGATAAGCCCGTTGCTGACTCCCTGACGTATTTTGGCTCGATGGACATACCGTTAAGCGAACTCAACGTCACACCGCCTGACGAGATACCAAAACGAAATATCGAAAAAAGCATGGCTGAACTCAGTGCGGAGATACACAGCGGACAATTTCCCGAAGGGAGTGATCCCCAAACAAGCATCGAGATCGAGTATTACCGAAGGTTTTCAATCCCCTTCGCGTGTCTGGTTTTTGGCCTGATTGGCCTGCCGCTCGGCATGCAGACTCGACGGAGCGGCCGGATGTACGGGTTTCTCATCTCAATTCTGGTAGTGGTTCTTTACTACCTGACATTTCTCTACTCGTGGAAGATCGGATTTTATTCCGGTTTGGTGCCCGTACGTTATGGAGTCTGGATCGCCAACGTTTTGTTCGCTGCCGTGGGCATCTCCATGCTGCTGGCGGCCAGGTTGGATCACCACCCCTTTTCGCTTCTGGCTAATCGGCCAGCCGCATCTAGGCTCATTTTTAAAATCGAAAAGTATAAACAATATTGGACAGATAAAGCTGACAAATTCAAGAAAAAAACCAAGCTGGACCAGTTAGCATCATCAGAACGACCTTTCAGATTTACTCGTGTATTGGATGTATATATACTTAGAGAATACTTGAAGATAATGATTTTAATTATCGCAAGTTTCTTGTTTTTGTTTATAATTTTCACATTATTCGAGAACTTCGACGAGATCATCACCCATCACGTGCCGTGGAAAACGGTCGTCGAGTATTTCCTCTTCATCTCACCGATGATCATCGTGCTGAGCATGCCCATCTGCCTGCTGCTGGCGCTGCTCATCAGCTTTGGCATCATGGAGAAGACATTTCAGATCACGGCATTCAAATCGTGCGGCGTCAGCCTGTACCGGATTGCCCAACCGGTGATCATTCTTGCGTTCATCCTCGCGGTGGGAATTTTCGGCCTCCAAGAATACATCATGCCGTATACCAACCAGCGCCAGGACTTGATCTATAACATGATGAAGGGGCGCACGCCTCAGACATACCGTCCGGACATCACCTGGATCATGGGCAGTGACGGTAAAATTTTTAATTACCGATACTTTGACCCCGAAGCCGACCTCTTCGCCGATCTGTCGGTCTATAATTTGAACCTGAATCAGGCGCGCCTGAACTACCGATATTTTGCACCCCGGGCGCTCTGGAGCGGACGAATCCGAAAGTGGATCCTGATAAACGGATGGGAACGCAATTTTCATCCTGATCGACCATACTTCAGAGTGTTCGATTCCCTGGCCCGGGATTTCGCGGAACAGCCATCCTATTTCAAAACAGAAGCCAAAAAATCGAACAAGATGTCGTTCGTCGAGCTTTCGCGATACATCGACAAACTGAAGCAGGGCGGTTTCAACACACTGGGCCTTGAAGTCGATCTTTACGCCAAGGTTTCCTACCCGGTGATCAATCTCATCATGCTGCTGATCGGAATCCCCTTCTCTTTCAAGATGGGTAAACGGGGCGCTTTGTACGGAGTGGCTATCAGTATCATCATCGGCATCGCCTACTGGGCGCTGTTCAACGTGTTCACCGCAATGGGCGCCTATGGCAAACTGCCGCCACTGCTCGCGGCCTGGGCACCGAACCTGTTCTTCGGTTTTGCAGGGATTTACATGTTCCTGAGCGTGCGCACATGACAGCTCCCGCCGCCACTGAGGCCACTCCATGAAACGGACCCTGCTCCTGGCTGGCAAGGTGCTTATCACCGCCTTCCTGATTCTGTACTTGGTCTTGAGCAAGGACATCGATCTCAAGCGGTCCTGGCAGTACGTCCAGCAGTCCGATTGGCTGCTCCTGGCACTGGCGTTCGTGTTGCTGATGAGCGGCCAATTCATATGCACGATCCGCTGGCGGCTCATTCTGCGACACCTCGGGATCCGGCTCGGCCTAAGCCGACTGGTGCAGTTTTATCTGATCGGCATGTTTTTCTCATTGTTTTTCCCCACCGTGATCGGCGGGGACGTGGTCAAGGTGTACTATGTCCGGAGAGACAGCGGCAAATCCGCTGCGTACGGGCTGGCGTCGGTTTACCTGGAACGAGCCACCGGCTTTTTTGCCCTTCTCACCTACGGGATCATTGGCGCCTGGTTGCACCCGATCACATTGACATTCAATGATTTCCGTCCGATCGGCTGGTTGGGCTTGGATCGTATGGACATCATCTGGATCCCGATCGGATTCATGATATGCTTCCTGCTAGCTAATGTCGTCATCTGCATCCAGTATGTTTATGGTCTTGCGATCCGGCTGCTGGAGCGGCTGGGGCTCGGTCAGGCGGCCGGGCGAATCATCACCCTGCGCGACGCGCTGGGCGCATTCCGCGACCGCCCCCGGTCGCTGGCGTTGCCGGTCCTGTTATCGTTCGTCAATATCGGGCTGGTGGTGATCATGAACTGGCTGGTCGCCCGAGCCCTCGGCATTCAGGTGAGCCTGATCGTGTTTTGCGCCGTTGTATCCCTGATGACCATCCTGGTCATGCTGCCCATCAGCATCAATGGCATCGGCCTGCGCGAGAACTCCTTCGTTGTGCTGCTGGCGCTTGTCGGGGTCAATCCGGAGCAGAGTTTTGCGCTGTCATGGATCAGTTTCCTGATTATCGTCCTGTCCGCCATGCCGGGCGGGATCTGCTACTCCTTGTTGAAACGTGAAATCCCGGTGCCACCCGGCGAGGATATCCTCAATAAAACCTGAACCATTCTGGGCAGGCCCAGTCAGATTCGGTCCAATCATGATCGTTGTTGCGCCGTGAGATCCCAGCCCTTTGGGTCGATGGACCGGGTGGCGTGCTGCGTCCGGACCCGGTGGTCAGTCGGGAATGCCGGGGATCTTCGAGTCGTCCTTGCCTGCAGGCAAGCCGCCGTGCTGCTGAATCTGGCGACGGATGGTGCCGAAGATACCGGACAGGAAGTAAACCAAGGCGAACGCCAGCAGCACTTCATGGGAGAAGAACCAGATGCCGGCCAGCAACAAGGCCATCAGGAGGATGTTCCGCGAGGCGATCCGCCCGCGAAAACCGAAATTCTTGAAGCTACCGTATCGGGCGGTGCTGATCATCATGATTCCCAGGATCAGCGTCAGCCCGATCAGTCCGAAGAAAAATGCATGTGATTGAAAGAACGACCAGTGGCCATACTTCTGAACGAAATGGACCAGCGCGGCGATACAGCCCGCCGCAGCCGGAATCGGGAGACCGAGAAAGTGCTTCAATTCCGGATTCTGGGTGTTGAACCGGGCGAGCCGCATCACCCCGCCAATCAGGTACGTGAAGCAGGCTATCCAGCCCCAGTAGCCGTATGCGCTGAGATGCCATTGCCACAGCACCACCGCCGGGGCGATGCCGAACGAGATGGCGTCGGCGAGCGAATCGAGCTGAACGCCGAATTTGCTGGTAGTGCCGGTCAGACGTGCGATGCGACCATCCAGTCCGTCGAGAACGATGGCGATGCCGATGCCCTTGGCTGCGTTATCGAACTCTCCGGCCAGTGCGGAAGTGATGGCGTAAAAACCAAAGAAGATGTTGGCCGTGGTCAGCGCTGACGGAAGGATATAGACACCCCGCTTGGGTGGAGGTTTGGGACGGTCGGTCTCAATCACATCCATCGGTGAACTCCGCGAGTATGGTCTGACCAGCGGTGACCTTCTGGCCAAGCCCGACTTTGATGGCAGCTGCCGCCGGCAGCCAGACATCCACCCGGGACCCGAACCGGATCAAGCCGATCCGCTCCCCTTTGATGATCGTATCACCCGTCTGTTTCCAAAACACGATGCGCCGGGCGATCAATCCGGCGACTTGGGACATCCGCACCCGGCGGGTGCCGTCCACGAGGACGACTTCGTTGTGTTCATTTTCGATGGTTGCCGCTTCACGATTCGCCGGCAGAAACTTGCCGCTGGCATAACGGTAGGCTTCGATGCGACCGCTCACCGGGGCGCGGTTCACATGGACGTTGAAGACATTCATGAAGATGGATATGAACCAGGCATATGGCGGATCGGCGTTATCGAGTCGCCGAACAGCCACGACCTTGCCGTCCGCCGGAGAGACGGCAACATCTCCAGGGGGAATTTCCCGCTCTGGGTCGCGAAAGAAATTGATGCAGAACAGGCAGGCGGCCAGACCCGGAATCCCCGTATATGGATGGATCAGCCAGGCTGGCAGGATCGCCACGACGGCAGCGGCGATGATGAATGGGAATCCGTCGCGGTTGATCATTTGAATGGTCCTCGTTCACTGCTGCAAGTTGTGCTTGCGGTACTCCGCCGCAATTTCCAGCATGCGATCCTTGAGCTGGAGTTTTTTCTTCTTCAATTCCACTTCGCGCAGTTGGTCATGGGGCGTGAGATATTTGCGTCCGGAGAGATCACGCAATGCGTCATCGTACCGTTTGTGCTCATCGGCAAGGCGCTGGAACTCCTCGTCTTGCCGAAGTAAAATTTCTTTGATTTCCTCGAACCGCATGGTGGCCTCCTGGGATGGGCTGACTGCTATTCTTTCACAAAACGGAACGATTTGCGATAGACGACGTTCGCGCCGGCTTGATCCAGAACGATCCGGATGGGATGGGTCTTGGTCCGGCTCAATCGATCAGACGGCTCAAAACTGATCAGGTACTGATTGCGGATGACCAGCGAGAGGCGTCGGCCGATTTCGTGAGGATCAGCGTCTTCCAGGTTGTCGAAGATGCAACCGCCGGTTTCTTGGCTCACTGTCCGCAGGATCTGGCCCCGTTTGAACAGGCTCTGCCCGCCCATGCCCGAACCCGAAAAATAAAGCGCGTAGACGGGCACGCCGTAGCGTTGCACGTGGTTCAATGTAATGTCGGACAGGTTCTCGTCGCCATCGGAAACCAGAATCAGCGCCTTTTTGGGCAGATCGTAACCCGCGAGCGTATTGAGCGTGTGATCCAGGGCGATCGCCGTCTTGTTGACCGGAGCCCCCGTGCGCTTGGAGTAATCCCGGATGTCCTTTTTGAAGAACGACCAGAACGATTCCCGGCTGGAGAACATGTAAGGGTGCAGGTTGGACAGGGTGGTCAGAATCTCCAAACGGTCGGAGGTTGGCTTCTGCACCTCGGCATATTGCGTGCCGTAGGTGCCGAGAAAGAATACATCCTCGAAACCGAATTGATGGATGAGGGACTGAACCACCTGCTTGTTCCAGCTGAACCGGTTCATGATCGTTCGGGAGCTGTGGTCGAATACGTATCCGATGACCATCGGCAGATCGGTGTTGTGGAGAAATTGGAACTGGATGATCTCCGCATTGCGGACATACAACCGGAAATTCTCTTTCCGCAGCCCGGTGATCATCTCGCCATCCGTGGCGGTCACCGTGACCGGAACCACCACCCGGACGGACTCCGCCTTCAACACCGGCCGGCTTCCGACCGGCTCCTGCGGGCGAATGGCGGTGCCCAACAATCCCAACAGGATCAATGCGATGTTGATGTGGCGAACGAAACGATTGGGGAGTGTTCCCGTCATGCTTACTCCAAATGAATCATACCCATGTTCAAACCCCGGATTCAAGCAGATTTTGGCTTGCGCAGAGAGCCATTTGATATATACTTCATTTTTATATAAATAACGGTTCAAACAATGACGCTTTTTCTATCTAAAAACAATCACCGGCCTCAGAGACACTTGTCTCCTTCCATAGGCCGGATGCGGCGCTTGGCGATATACGTTCTGATCATTGTCGCGCTGATCGTGGCAGTCAATTTCTTTTATAACCTGTATTCCCGCCACAAAGAAGAAGAGGCGCTGGTGTATCAGCAGGCCCGGGCGATCGCCGGCCTGGTGGAAGCCATGCAGGAATTCATGGCCCGCAACCAGGAGCTCATCAACCGGTCACCTGACGGGCACATCGAGTTCAAGGGGCTCAATCCGGAAAAATTCAGTCGTGAGGTTTCGGCGCTCTTCAACCAATCCACCGACCACCGACTCAGATTGATCAGTCTGCATCCTCGTGTCCCCTCCAACCTGCCGGACGCGATCGAGCGGCCGATCCTGGAGGAGATGGCGCGCAATCTCGGAATGCGCGAACGGTTCAGCCCTTTGGCGTCCGAACGCACCTATCTTTACGTCAAGCGACTCGATATCCGATCCAGTTGTCTGACCTGTCACGGAGGGCCAGCGGGCTCCACGGACATCACCGGATACCGTCGGGAGGGCATGGTGATCGGCGATCTGGGTGGCGCCATCAGCGTGCGGATTCCGGCCGCCGGCCTGATGGAAAGCAATCGCCAGCGCGCCTGGATGCAGCTCCTCTTTGCGCTGCTGCTCATGGGAGGAGCGGTCGTCCTCATCGTGCATCTCCTGCTTCGGATGACCCGTTTGTCCGGCGAATTGAGCGAGGCCAACTTGAACCTCGAGGTGCAGCACGCACGATCGACTCTTTTGGAGAAGCAGAAAGACGACCTCTTCCACATGCTGATCCACGATATGAAAGCCCCTTTGTCCTTCATGATCGGATCGTTACAGATGCTCCAGGAGCAGAAAGTGGGATCGCTCAATGAGGAACAGGAAGAACTCGCTGCCTTGGTCTTGCGCGGTTGTCGCCGCCTGGAGACCATCATTTCCAATCTTTTGGATATCAATCGGATGGAGGAAGGTCGGCTCGAGCTGAAAAATTCGGACGTGCCGCTCTTGCCGATGATCGAAGACCGCAGCCAGCCATGGCTCCAGTTGGCGAAACGGCAACGTAAACAGTTTGCCGTGCGGGTGAACACGAAGCATCCGGTGCTCCGGTGCGATCGACTGCTGCTCGAGCGGATCCTTGAAAACCTGATCAGCAACGCCTTTAAGCATACCCGGGATGGCGACGGCGAAATCGTGCTTGAGTTGACGGACTGGTTCGAGCCCGAGGGTGTGCAGTTCCGTCTCAGCGACAACGGCGAGGGCATTCCGCCGGAGTTCATCGATCGCATTTTTGAAAAATACTCAGTGGTGGAAGGTCAGGAGCTCGGTCAAAAATCCGACACCGGCTTGGGCCTGGCATTCTGCCATCTGGCCGTGCAAACAATGGGTGGGCATATCCGGGCGGAGAGCTCACCGGGGCAACGCACGGTCTTCACGTTCTTCCTGCCGCTAAAGCCGCCGGTGACGTGATGAACCCGACAATCGTATGCCGCAACCGAATGGCTCAAATTGGGATGTTCTAGCGGGCCCCGCGGCAAAATAGGACGGTGGGAAACGTCAACAGAATGATCTTCAGGTCCAGCCAGAGGCTCCAGTTGTCGATATACTGAAGGTCCAGTTTCATCCATTCATCGAAATCGATCTCATTGCGCCCGGAGATCTGCCAGAGACAGGTCAGACCGGGTTTGACCGACAACCGCCGCCTCTGCCAGCGGTTGTATTCCCGAACTTCATCGGGTAGCGGCGCGCGCGGTCCCACCAGGCTCAATTCCCCCTTCAACACGTTTAAGAATTGCGGGATCTCGTCGATGCTGGTCTTGCGAAGGATTCGCCCAAGCGGTGTGATGCGCGGATCGTTGCGCATTTTGAAAACCGGTCCGTTCATCTCATTCAGATGCCGGATTTCCCAGAGAACGTCCTCCGCACCGTCGATCATGGATCGGAACTTGTACAGCACAAACTTGCGCCCGTATAAACCGCACCGAATTTGCCTATAAATCACGGGGCCGCGGCTGGTGAGCTTGATGAGAATCGGTACCGCGAGGAACAATGGGGCGCAGATGATGAGGCCCACGATGGCGCCGATGAAATCAAGGCACCGCTTTGCCATCAGGGCGGGGATCTGATGGGGAACAGGCGAGAAGGTCAAGAAAGCCTGATCCTCGATGAAATCCAGGGAAGGCTGCGAGATGGCGTGGGGGAAAAAATCCAGTGGCAGGCGAGTGGGGATGCCCTGCTCTTCGCACTGCATCGAGATACGCTCGAACAGTTTCAGGTCTTCATTCCCGGAACCGATGAACACGACCTCATCGATGACCCGGCTCTCTATGACCGTCTGGAACTCTTCGGGCCGTCCCAACACGGTGACCGGGTGCGGATTGCCGGGAGGCACCAAATCGGTTAGGTAGCCTTCGATCAAGTAGCCGAACTCCGCGTAATGTTCGATCTTTTTGCCGATCTCAAAAATGCGGGGCGTGTTGCCCACGACCACCACATGGCGCTGGCCGTTCCGGTTGCCTCTCAGACTGAGGAAGACGAGGAAGCCTGCCCGCGCCAACAGCATGAGGCCATACAGCACGAATAGATAACTCAATATCAGCGTGCGGCTGACTTCCAGCTTGAACAGAAACGAGGCGAAACCCAGAATGAATGCGATCAGCGCAACCGGCTCCAGGAGAAACAGAACCTGCCGGCCCAGGTTGCGCCATTTGTACACAGGCCGCAACCGGGTGCTCGATAGCGAAAAGACGATGATCACCGGGATGCCGACCACGAAGAACCATGAATAATACGGGAGCGACTCCAGAACGGGATTCACCACATTATGGAGCAGAGTGTCCATCATCGAGTACAGGGACATGCGCAGCTGGTACCCAAGCGGCAAGGCGGTGATCACCGCCAGCACGTCAAATACGAGCAGCACATCGGCTCGAAATTGTTCCCGTTTTTGAATCATGCCGGCGCGCCCCGCCCCATCCCGACCATCAGGTCCAGATGGTAATGATACAAAAGATACGACAAAAACTCAAAAATTATCACCATTTAGACACAACCGGCGCAAGCCATCCCGGAGCCCGTCGATCTCGTGCTCCAGTGCGCCAATCCCGAAGGTTTCTTGCCGGCAGCGCTGCTCCCGTTTTTTAAAAGCCAGTCGCGTGCTGATGGTCAGTAGATCCCGGGTGATACTGGCGTGTCTCCGTCCCCTGCCCCACGGGCGGTGAGCGGCGATGATTTGCCGCAGCAGCGGAGGGGACAGAACGCCGATTGTCGCTTCCTCTGCCAGCTCCTGGCGGATGATCCGCGCCTCCTCGTGCAACGAATGCTGCATCAAGATGAACAGCCCGAGGAACACGGCAGGAAAGATAACGAGCAGCACCTGAAACTGGCTCATGGACCGAGCGCCGGCAACGAGGGTGATCATCGTATTCCAAGATACGTGCCCCAGCACCGCGACCGCCAGTCCCAGCCCAAGCATGGGACCGGCTGCGGTCCGTGAGAATTTGATCCGGCCGATGAAATAGCCGGCCAGTCCGGTGGTGAAAGCGTGGACGGTTGCAGAAAACACTGTCCGCAACAGCATGGTCCACACCCAGTGCTGGTACCCGCCAGCCAGGAAAGAGCCTACGAAATAAATCATGTTTTCGGTCATCCCGAATCCGAAGCCTATCGCCGAGCCGTAAACAATCCCGTCGGTGGCATTGTTGAAATTGGTATGGCGTCGGAGGCGATACAACGGCAGGGCCTTGGCCGTCTCTTCGATCACCGGTACGAACAGGGTGACCGCCAGCAGGTCGAACAGATCAGGCAGGACCGTCGGCACCAGCAGATGCTCCACCAGCGCAGATACCGCCAGACTGATACCGGCCGCGGGTACGGCCCCGTACAGCAGAGACAGCGCCACCAGGCGGAGAGGTTCCCGCTCGTGACAGTCCAGCCACCAGACGATCAGGGTGTAGACCGTCATCGGCACCAGCGCACCAATTGCAGACAAGGAGACAATCCAGAGAGGGTTCATGGTTGAGTCCGGCAGGCATTCTAAACGATAAGCCCACAGTCCGCAACGGGATTCGGTGAACTTCATGACGGCGGATTCCAGTTGGAAATTTACCGGATCACAGATGACTGTTTGTCTCGGTCTCCGGTTCCGGCTACAATGAACTGAGCAGATGCGACCCCGATGACCGTAGGATCCGGAGGTGGCGGCTTGAGAGTGACCCTCATTCAGCATGATGTTTCATCCGATTGGGACCGCCATATCCAGAATCTGACTGCCGCCGTCGATGAAGCGGCCCCCTATCACGATTTGGTGTGCCTGCCCGAACTGTTTCATGCCAACTACTCGGATTTTCCCGGAGCCGCCATGACCATCGGTTCCACCCGGGCCAAGGAACTGGCCCGATTGTCCAAAGCGCACCCCCACGCACTCCTGATCGGCTCCGTCGCCCTGCGATCCGGCGACTCGTGCGCCAACTCGCTGGTCCTCATGCACGATGGGCAGATGATCCCCTTCTACCAGAAGATCCATCTGTTCCCACCGATGGGAGAACCCGTGCTCTTTTCGGCCGGTCAAAAATTGTCGGTCGTGGACCTGATCGTCAGCGGTGTGAAATGGCGGATCGGCTTCGCTTTGTGCTACGACCTGCGATTTCCGGAGCTGTTCCGGATCCAGGCAGCCCTGGGTTGCCAGTTGGTGGTCGTACCCGCGCAGTGGCCGTCCAGTCGATCGAAGGCCTGGCGTACCCTTCTAGAGGCACGGGCGCTGGAAAACCAGATCATCGTTGCCGGGTGTAACCGTTGTGGCAAGGATTTGAAGGAATCCTTCGGGGGGTATTCGCGCGTCGTCAGCCCAGCCGGCGACGTGCTGGCGTCCGCCACTCAGGCGGCGAGCCTGGTGTCGGTCACCCTGGATCGTCAAATGGTGGAAGAATCCCGTGCGTTCAACCATTCCCAGCGACACTGCCGGAGTGAACTCTACCGTCTGCGGTGGCTGGGCGAGATCGAATCCCGCGAGATCAAACTGGAGCGATGACCCCTCCGCTTAAATGTCGAAATAGAGCTTGTACTCGAACGGGTTCGGCATCGTGGCAATCTCCATGATCTCGTCCCGCTTGAGCTGGATCCAGCGTTGCAGCAGATCCTGGGGAAACACGTCGCCGCGGAGCAGGAACTCGTGATCCTGTTCCAGCGCTTCCATGGCGTCGTCCAAGTTGCGCGGGAGGAAACGAACCTTGTCTTTCATCGCTTCACTGAAGATGTTCGTGTCGAACGGTCCGTATCCTTCCTGGCGCGGATCAATGCGGTTGACGATTCCGTCGATACCGGCCATCAGCATGGCGCTCAGTGCGAAGTAAGGATTGGCGGTGGCGTCGGGCGGCCGATACTCCAAGCGGACCATTTGAGGATCGGACACATACGACGGGATCCGAACCGCGCTGGAGCGGTTGGCCTTGCCATAGGTGATGGCCACGGGTGCTTCAAAACCGGGCACCAGCCGCTTGTATGAGTTCGTGCTGGGATTGGTCAGGGCGCACAGGGCCCGAGCGTGCCGAAGCAGGCCGCCGATGTAAAACAGCCCTGTCTCGCTCATATTGGCATAGCGGTCCTTCTCATAGAAGACATTCTGCCCCTGTTTGGTCAGGAACTGGTGAACATGCCACCCGCTGCCGGCCTGACGAAACATGGGTTTGGGCATGAACGTCACCCGCAGATTGTGTTGGTGGGCCAGGTTGAACAGGACGTATTTGGTCATGATCGCCTGGTCGGCGCTTCGGAGCAGGCTGTCGAACATCATCTCGATCTCTTGCTGTCCCCGCTCGCCCACTTCGTGGTGGTGGTACTTGACGTTGATGCCCAGCTGCATCAGCATGCGGCTGGCCAGATCGCGAAAATCATCATAGATATCCTGCGGATTGCAGGCGTGGTACGCGTTGTGGTGGAATTCTTCACCTGGGTAAATGTGGTAGAACGAGGCGCTAACCCGGGTGTCATACTCCACCTTCGAGAAGATGTAGAATTCATATTCCGGTCCCCAATACGAACAGTCAGCCACACCGCACTCAATGAGCGTGTGCTCCGCTTTTTCGGCAATCCACCGGGGATCCTGCGGAAATCGGGAGCGCTGAGAATCGGTCAGGTGAATTCGGGAGAAAAAACTCAGTGTGGGAATTTCACGGAACGGATCGATGAAAGCGGTATCAAGGTCCGGGATCTGGACCATGTCACTGGATTCGACTTTGGAATACCCGAAACTGGAGCCGTCAAAGCCGATTCCTTCCTTGAGCATGTTTGGGGTGAAGTGTTTCACCGGCAGCGTCACGTGATGCGGACGGCCCCGCAGGTCCATGGACTTCAGATCGATCATCTCCACACGCTGTTCCTTGATCAGATTCAGGATGGATTCAAAAGTGCGACCCATGATGCCTCACCTCTCGCCATATTTTTCTGCCGCGATCACCACCACAGGTTACGAATCCGCCTGCAACCTGTTCGGTTGAGATACACCGATACAGTGGAAGATGATTGTAATTTTAAAGTAATTTTTTATCAAGCCCATCTGTCCGCTCCAAGTCAGCTGGCGCCGACGCGGCGACTGATCTTTCTGAAACCCGTTCCGGCCCCGAACGAATAATGCAGCAGAGACCAAGGAAGCCTGACGATGATCGGGGTTTGCCATGAAATCATCTGAATTCCGAGCTGTCCTGGCAATCACCGCCGGACTGCTGGTCGCACTCCCAGCGGGAGCCCGCGCCGCCGATCGCCCTCCCCTGGCTGCGGGTCAAGTCATCGAATCCGTGGCCTGCATTCAGGCACCTGACCAGACCTACTCGATCTACCTCCCTTCAGCGTATACTCCCGCTCGAACCTGGCCGGTCATCTACGCCTTCGATCCGGGCGCCCGGGGCGCCCTGCCGGTGCAGCGGTTGCAGGTGGCTGCCGAGCGGTTCGGCTATATCGTCATCGGTTCCAATGTATCGCGGAATTTCGAGCCGAAACTGTCGGTGGAAGCGGCCGACGCCATGTGGGCGGACAGCCATGTCCGCTTGTCCATCGACAACCGAAGGGTTTACACCCTGGGCTTTTCGGGCGGGGCCAGGCTGGCTGCGGGATTGGCGGTCGTCTCGATGGATTTTGCCGGCGTGATCGCCTGTGGCGCCGCCTTCGATTCCAAGCATCCGCCCCGCGACCGCCGGCCCGCTCTATTTGCGGGGATTGTCGGACTGGAAGACATGAATTATCCGGAGATGCGTGACGCCGAGGACCGCCTGCGTGAAGCGCAGGTGACGCATCGATTGTTTTTCTTTGATGGGGGACATGAGTGGCCCCCGGCCGATGTGTTCCTCGACGTCCTGACCTGGCTGCAACTTCGGGCCATCCGTGACGGGTTTGAACCGCCGGATCCGGCTTTCCTGGAGGCTGAATTTCAGCGTCGGTCCGAATCAGCCACACGGGCCCGGATTTCCGGAAGCCTCCTCGAAGTTGGACGAATCTATGAGGGGCTCCTGGAGGATTTCGAAGGGCTGATTGACGTCGGCGCCATCACCGCTCAACTGAATCGTCTCCGCGGCGAGTCCGCCTACCGTCAATCCAAGAAGCGGGACCGGCGCTTGCGCACCGAAGAAGATGAGTGGTTGCGCAAGCTGGACCGGCAATTCGTGAAGATTCGGAACACGCCCATGGAGAGCTGTGCGATTGACGGCGCTGTGAAAGACTGGAGCCGGCAGATCGAAGGCTTGCGCAAACGGCGGGACACCAGTCGGGATGCCGATGAGCGGAGGCTGTATCTTCGGCTGCATGAATTCGTCTGGCGCCGAGCCTACGAGGAAGCCATCCTGCATTCTCGACACCATGAGTACATCCGGACCGCGCTCCTGCTGGAAATCGCCCGCTGCGGCATGCCGGACGAGCCCGCCTTGCTGTTCTCTCTGGGGAAAACCTATGCCCGTTTGGCGGACGAGGATCGAGCGATCCGTTTTCTGGCCGCGGCGGTGACGCACGGATTCCGCGATGCGTCAGCGCTGAGCGATCCGGTGTTCACCGGTCTGGAGCGCCGCCCGGAGTTCCAGTCCCTGCGGCAGCAGCTTTCAAGCAATCCGGTCACACCCTAAGGTCAGGGCATCGCATCGGGGGGAATGACGGTGGTCGCAGTGACGCGACGAAATTCCGAGTGGGCGGCCTGGTATTCCCACCTCGTTCGCGCCTGGGCGGCTTCCGCCCTGGCGAGTGCGGTCTGCGCGTCGATCAGATCTGTGATGGTGCTCGCGCCCACGGTGTACCGCTCCCGGGCCAAGCGCAGGCTTTCCCCCGCATGGCGAGTTTGTATATCCGACGTGAGCACGGCAGCATGGGCCTTCTGCAGAATGGAGTAGGCCGTCCATACTTCCCGGCGGACAGACAGTTCCTGGCTGGCGGCCTGGGCTTCTGCCCGGCTGGCCTCGGCTTTGGCTTTCCCCAGCCGGTGCTCGTTGGCAAAGCCGGTGAATAGCGGAAGTCGAATGCTGAGCCCTAACACCCATTCCTGGTCGGAAGGCGCGAACTCATCGTCGTGCCATCCGAACTGCCCGTCCCCGGTTACCCGGGGGCCGTAGGCGCTTTTCGCCTGGGTCACCCCGGCCCGGGCGGCTACGATTCGAGCGCCAGCCGAACGGATCTCCGGCCGGCGCGCAACCGCCTGAGCCATCGCATCGGCCAGCCGGATCTCCACCGGATCGCGGCTGGGATCCGTGGTGGGCACCGGTTCAAGCTGCTGCTCCACCGGCCGGCCCATGAGGGAGTTCAGATTCCCTTGAACAATCCGTCGGCTGTTCTCGACCTCGATGATCGAAAGGTCGGCGTTGGACACCTCCACTTCCGCCCGAAGCACATCGAGAAGCGGAACGCTGCCCGAGGCCTTGCGCTCCTGGGCCAGCCGCAGATGCTCGCCGGCCCGATCCCGGCTTTTCCGGGCGGCGTCGAGTTCCGCCTGGACACCGAGCAACTGGAAAAACGCCTGTTCCACCTGGGCGATTAGGTTGCGGAGCGTCTGCTCGTCGTCGGCCGTCGCGGACGTCTCGAGCGCCCGGGCGGCTTGCAGGCCCGCCCGCCGGGCCCCGCTGTCGAACACCACGTACTGGGCGTAGACGCTCATGAACCAGTCATCGGTGGGGCCGATCACGTTCACCGGGATGTACGATTGCAGGTCGGCGGGCAGAAAGGCATGACGCTGCCAACGGCTGAAACCGGTGCCGAAGTCCGCAGTTGGATAATACGGCGCCCTGGCCTCCCCGACCCCGTGCCGGGCGGACTCAACCGCCGATCGGCTGGCCGCCCGAAGAGGATTCTGGGCGATCGCCAGCCGGACGCAGTCAGCCAGCGTGAGCCGGTCAGACTCCGGCACCGTCTCGCCGCAAATCCAGCCAACGGGTGCAAGCACTCCGATCAGGCAACCCACAACAAGCAGCGTGCGGAAACGATCCATCGCATCCTCCTCATCTGTCGCCGACAAACTGGCAGTCCTGGCCCAAACGGTTGTCCCTCCGGTCAGACCATGGTCTTTTTAAACCGTCGGGTGGCGAACCCGAGCGTCGTCACGCCGATGACGAGCAGCGCCACCAGCTGGGGCCACAACACGTTGAATCCGATACCTTTCAGGAAAAGCTCACGAATGATGACCAGAAAATAGCGCAGTGGATTGGCGTATGTGATCCACTGGATGATTTCGGGCATGTTGGCGATGGGAAACATGAACCCGGACAGCATGATGGCCGGCATGAAAAAGAAAAACGTCGTCATCATGGCCTGCTGCTGCGTCCGGCTGATGGTGGAGATGAGCAGCCCGATGCCGAGCGTGCTCAGCAGGTAGATGCCGACGT
>Ga0116184_10002028_pt1 | contig 18277 bp, 16 predicted proteins | sample AD_JPNNA5_MetaG_FD_89886 | JGI IMG/M metagenome (GOLD analysis project Ga0116184, IMG submission 89886) | Active sludge microbial communities of municipal wastewater-treating anaerobic digesters from Japan - AD_JPNNA5_MetaG | ecosystem: Engineered > Bioreactor > Anaerobic > Digestate | place... | reverse complement strand
TCCGGGTGGCAGTTAAAGTGATTCAACATGCCCGAAAATCGATTATAAAGGTATGGGATAAAGATCCATGGCTATCTTGTTTTAGAAAAGTATATATTGCCTGCTGCAATATCTAAGATTAATGGGGGAATAAGATTTTACAGGATAGCTATGCTCATTTCTTTTTACCATTGAAGAAATCTTACCAATAAGAACGTACATCTGTTATTTCTTATTGCCTTAAGTTTTTTCTGCTTCTAAAATAGAATTCCTTGTTAAAAAAAAAAGACGTTTTTCCCAGACTTCCAAAATTTTTAGCTTAAGCTATACGGATTCAGGGAGTATTAAAAGAAACCTTTTCACTTCATTGTTTGTATGTGCCGTACTTTTTTCTGCTTTTTGTGAAGATACTGTATCTATTTCGAGAATTAGAATCATTATTCAGGAAAAAGAATATGTATGGAATACGGATGGAGTTATGGAACAGATTAGTGATGAATCATCATATATCAGTCCCTATACTGTTGCTTCTTTTTCTTCGCTTATTCCAGGGAAAGATTATTCATTAAAAAAACTTGAAGAAGAAGTTATGAGAACTCAGATGAGACTTGTTCAATGCGGATTATTTTATTCTGCAGTTGTTCAAATTATTCCTCCGCGGAAAAACCCGCAGGAAAGGACAATTATAATCACGGTTACAGAGGGTTTTCTTCACCGTTTTTCGGGAGGGAATGCCTATGCTATGTACGGGAGAGAAGGCCTTGGAGGGAGCAGATCAGGACTGTATGCATATGCAGGCTGGAACCTCCTAGGTCTTAGTTACGCTCATGAAAATCTTTTTCATAGGGGAATAATTCTAGCCTCTTCTTTTACCTCTCTTGATCTTTTTCCTTCTATGCTCCCTGACGATGAATATATTCATAAGATGCAGGCGGCAATGCATGCAGGAAAATATATTACGCCGGATATCGGTGTTACGCTTTTTTCACGTATTCTGTTTACTCCCCTAATGTCTTCTTTTAATGAGACATTTTTTTCTCTCGGCCCGGTTGTCCGTGTTCACCGCAATGAGTTAACACCTTTTGATTTTTCCTGGAATATGGAAACCAGCGCTCTATGGTATATGAACCAGAATTCCTATAGGGCACAGACGAGCTTGGCAATACGTAAAGATTTAGCAGAGAATTTTTTTGCACAAAAAAACAGAGGACAAAAACTCACGGCTGCCGTGTTATTGAGCGGCGGATTTGAAAATAATTCTGCTCCGGAATCTCTAGCCTTTAATCTCTACAGTACCGATAACCTCAGTGTTCGAAGCGGCTATACTAAAGATGAACTTCTTGGTATTTCCTATATGCTCTTTTCGAGTGAGCTTCGTTTTAATGTTTTTTCATTAAGAATACCTCCCGCCTTTACCTGCGTGCCTCAGATATTTTTATATACTGATATTGCCTTTATTGAACAGAAAGGCTCAGATGATTTGTATTCCTATAGAGATGCCTTCGGCGGCGGCATACGATTGCTTTTGGATAATCCCATATTTGCATATTTCACCTTTGCCTATGGTTTAAATCATGAAGGTTCCTCACGGTTTGTTTTCGCCGTTACAGGCGGTTTTTAATATTTTCAGATATGTTTTTTATTATAAGGAGTTTCTATGAGAAAAAAAATTGGTGTACTATGCTGCTGCATTTTTATAGCTGGTATATTTGCTCAATCAATGGGTGAAGATTTAAAAAAAGCTATTGTGCTTCATGACAGTGCTGCATTAGAAAACAATGCAGATAAGGCGCTTGCCTGTCAGGAATTATTAAAGCCGTATATCGAAAAAGATGCAGTGTGCCGTGCTTATTACGGGAGTGCAATAACTATTGAAGCATCCTTTTATGAGAAATCTAACCCAATTAAGGCTCTTGAAGAGGCAGGAATAAAATCATCCTATGGAAAGAGAAGCTTCAAACCATGCGCCTCAAAGGGGTGTAACGAAAGCAAGGTCTCGAATCTAATAGGGCGTGAGTTCAATTGTTGGAACAGAAACGAAGTCATTGTCTCAGACTTGACCTATGTTCGTGTGAACGGTGAATGGAACTACATATGTGTCCTTATAGATTTGTTCAACAGGGAGATTGTAGGTTGGAGCGTTGGAAGAAACAAAACCTCGTCTCTTGTGATGTCCGCTTTTTCAAATGCGAATATCGACTTCAACAGGGTGATGATTTTCCACACAGATAGAGGCCTTGAGTTTTGTAACAAGCATATAGACGATTTCATTTTAAGATATGGAATCATTAGAAGCCTGAGCCATAAAGGGACTCCTTATGACAATGCAGTTGCGGAATCTACATACAAGATTATAAAAACAGAATTTGTAAAACAGGAAAGCTTTAAAAGCCTTGAAATGTTGAGGCTTTGCTTCGGGGATTATGTGCATTGGTTTAATTGCTGCAGGATTCACAGTTCGTTGAACTACATGGCTCCTGTTGAATATAGAAATGCAGCCCTTAAAAAAATTGCCTAGTTTAGTGTTGACAATCTAGTGTAACTATTATAAAATTATATAGCAGATCGTCTGATTCCTTCTATCATATATGCAGATTTTTATTCAAAACTCCCTAAGAAGATTGAGTTTAAGACGAAATCTTATGAAGGGCGCAATACACATTAGCCAAGGCTAACGTATGCGCCAGGAGTTCCTGGACCCGTGTATATTTCATTGTCCTTACATGTGAAAAATAAAAAAAAGTTCACAGAATGAACAATTTATTCTTTATTAATTTTTATAAGTGTAATAAAATGTTCGTGAGTTGAACATTCAGAGAGTTCAAACGGATTATTTAACATAGTAATAGAGCAGGATAGTAATGGATCAGGACTTAGCGACTTTACAGGTAATTTCGGAAACATTAAAAGAAGATCCTCAGGCCAGTCAGAGAACTTTGGCAAAAAAGGCAAATATGTCTTTAGGAATGATGAATGCAATTCTGGGACGATTTGTTGAGCGTGGATGGATAATGTTGACGAATGTAAATGGTCGTAAGCTTGCTTATGCCCTTAATGCTGAGGGAATTACCGAACTTGCAAATCGTGGTAAGAAATTTGCTTTGCGGACATTCAAGTTGGCAAATGTTTACAGTGAGACTTTTTGTAAGAAATTTCTAGAAGCAAAGGCTGACGGTAAAACAAAGGTCGTTTTGTATGGCGATAGTTATATAAAGTTTATTATTAAATATGCTTGTAGTGAAGTTGGTATGACCTTTGAACATAGGGAAACGACAGCAAAAATCTTAACTGATGAAGTTTGTCTTGCTGGGGAATTGAATGATGATGATGTTCAAAAACTATTGATAAAAGCAGGATGCTTTAGTTTAGTAAATATGGTACAGTATATAAAATAACGATTTTTATTAGGATTAGGAGATTTTGAATTATGCAAGCATTAATGTTGGCAGCAGGAATGGGAAAGAGGTTAGGACGATATACCCAGAATGGTACAAAATGTATGGTGCAGGTAAACGGGAAAGCCCTCATTGAATATGCAATTGAAGCCTTGGTAAAAGCAAATATAAAAAAATTTGTACTTGTTGTTGGATATAGAAGTGAAGTATTAAAGGATTTTATTTCTTCAAAGTTTAATGAATCTAATCTGAACGGTATGAAGATTGAATATATTGAAAATCCTGTATACGATAAAACAAATAACATTTATTCATTGTGGTTGGCAAAAGATCAATTATTAAATGATGATACGGTACTACTTGAGAGTGATGTTATTTTTGATGAAAAAATTTTATTTGATATTATTAAAAATCCAGAAAAAAATCTTGCTATGGTATCAAGATTTGAACCATGGATGGATGGGACATGTGTACTTCTTGATGAAGAAAAAAATATTGTAGGTATGTTGGATAAGGCTCATTTTAAATGGTCGGATATTAATGAGTATTATAAAACGGTAAATATTTATAAACTCTCAAAAGAGTTTTCTACACAGTATTACATTCCATTTCTTGAAGCATATCAGAAGGCTTTCGGTAAAAACGAATACTATGAAACAGTATTAAAAGTTTTAACATTCTTAGGAAGTGGTAACTTAAAAGGATTTGAAGTTCGTGGAGACCAGTGGTATGAAATTGATGACCCTGCAGATTTAGCTATTGCAGAAAACAGATTTGCTCCAACTGCAGAAAAACTTAGACTGATGGAGAACAGATACGGTGGATATTGGAGATTCCCTCAGATTGTGGATTTTTGTTATCTTGTAAATCCATTTTTCCCACCAGCAAAACTTGAAGATGAGTTAAAGAGTAATTTTGGAGTTCTTCTTAGAGCTTATCCAAGTGGTGCAAAACAGCAGAATCTTTTGGCAGGTAAAATATTTAATATCCTTCCTGAACATATTGTAGTTGGAAATGGTGCTGCGGAATTGATAAGTTCATTCTGTTCAATGGTTACAGGGAAAACTGCTATTCCATATCCAACATTTAATGAGTATCCTGCACGTTTTTGTAATTCTGAAACTGTAGAAATTCCTGTGAATAGAGATACTTTTGAATATACTGTCGAAGATATTTTAAAGGTTGTTGATGCAGAAAATGCTAATAATGTTTTACTTATAAATCCTGATAATCCTACAGGACATTTCTTGAAAAAAGAAGATGTTTTCAAGTTGCTTGATAAATTAAAAGAAAGAAATGTTCAGCTTATATTTGATGAATCTTTCATTGATTTTGCAGAAAAAGATATACGGTATACTCTTATTGATGAAGAAATTATTGCAAAATATCCAAATCTCGTAATCATAAAATCTATCAGCAAGAGTTATGGTGTACCCGGTTTAAGATTAGGAATACTTGTAAATCAGGATGCTGCTTTAATTGATAAAGTTGCTAAGAACAATTCGATTTGGAATATTAATTCGTTCGGTGAATACTTCCTTCAGATTTTTGATAAATATAAAAGTTCATACAAAGAAGCTTGTGATAAACTGGCTGATGAACGTATTCGTTTTGCTAATGAACTTTCGAAAATTCCTGGAATTAAAGTATATCCGAGTCAGGCAAATTATTTGTTGTGTGAATATTCTGGAAAGATGAATATTACAGAATTAACAGAAAAATTGCTTGAGGATCATAATTTGCTTGTAAAAAATCTTGTAAGAAAGCAGGTCTTTGAAGGCAGAAATTTTATGAGAGTTGCTGTAATTGAACCAGAAAATAATGATTTATTGATAGCAGCATTAAAACAGGAATGTAAATGAGAAATCAATTAAAAGCTGGTGCAATTCTTACATATGTCTCTCTTGTTGTTGGTAATGTAATAGCATTATTATATACGCCTTTTATGCTGCGTACCTTGGGGCAGGAAGAATACGGTTTGTATAGCCTTGCAAATTCTGTAGTTGGATATTTAACTGTTCTTGATTTTGGATTTGGAAGTGCTACTATACGATATACAGCGAAATACAGAGCAGAAAATAATTTAGAGAAAGCAAAAGAAATGTATGGGATGTTTTTTATCCTTTACTTGGGAATTGCTTTGTTGACCTTTTGTTTAGGAGTATTTTTAGCATTCAGGGCAAATGTTTTTTTTGCTAAAGGACTTACAGAGAATGAGATTGCTACTGTAAAAAAATTGCTTATATTAGCATCCTTTAATCTTGCAGTATCATTTCCGTTTGGAATTTTTACATCTATCATCACTGCATATGAAAAATTTATTTTTTTAAAAGTATCTTCATTGTTAAGATTAGTTATAAATCCTCTTTTTTTAATACCAACACTTATGTTTGGGTATAAATCAACAGGTCTTATTGTGGTTACTACATTATTAAATATCGTTTTTTTTGTAGTTAATTTGTTTTATTGTATTAAAAAGCTTCATATCAGATTTATAATAAAAAGGTTTGATGTCCCTTTGTTAAAAGAAATTGTAAATTATTCAGTTTGGATATTTGTTGGAAGTATTGTAAATCAGTTATGGTGGAATGCTGGTCAATTTCTTTTAGGTATGTATGCATCTGCTGTTTCAATAGCAATTTATAGTGTAAGTATGCAATTTAAGACCTATTTTGAGTCATTTGCAACAGCAATAAGTGGTGTATTCTTACCTAGACTGACAACAATGGTTTCTAATAAAGTTGATAATAATGCATTTACAGAATATTTTATAAAAGTCGGAAGACTTCAATATATCATCATTGCACTTATAACAACAGGATTTATACTTTTTGGAAGGCAGTTTATTTCTGTTTGGGCTGGGACTGAATATCGTAATTCATATTTTGTAACATTACTTATATTTATTCCTTTATCTTTGATTGATACCCAGACATTGGGAATTACAATTCTTCAGGCAAAAAACAAACATAAGTTTAGATCTCTGTTATATCTAGGTGTTGCTATATTGTGTATAGCAATTTCTATTCCTTTTATTAAAGTATATGCGGAAATTGGATGTGCAATTGCAACAGCCTCGGCGTTATTCATTGGAAATCTGATTGTAATGAATTGGTATTATTCAAAAAAAATTGGATTAAACATAAAAAGATATTGGTTTGAATTATTGAAAATGACGCCTGGTATAGTATTAGTAACGATAGTTGGATATTTTGTTTTAAAAATTATACCTGAGTTGTCAGTGTATAAAACTTTATTACCAGCAATGTTGGTTTATTGTTTTTTTTATATTTTAGTTCTTTATTTTTTGAGTTTTAATACTTATGAGAAAAATTTAATAAAAAAAGTAATTTATAGATTTAAAGGAGAAAGACGTGAAGCAGATTAATTTTAATGATATTAATAATTTAGGAATAACTCCAAAAGAATGTGTTGAGTGGGCTGAAACTGTTATCAAGAATAAACGTAATTATATATTGCCACATAAAATTTCAATAACTTATGGGAATGAATGTTATTTTAATACAATGCCAGCATACATTCCGGAAATGAATTTGATTGGTGTGAAAGAAGTTTCTCGTGTTACTGGGCGGGAACCGACTCTTCAGGGTGATATTTTGCTTTATGATAGTGTTACTGGTGAAATGAAATGTTTTATGGATGGAACATGGATTACTACATGGCGGACAGCTGCTGTTGCTGCTATAACAGTTGAAAAATTAAAAAAAAGTGATGCAAAGAATATTTCTCTTATGGGGCTTGGAAATATTGCTAGAGCTTTCGTACTTTGTATTGATGCAATTAGAGATCATGAAGAAATTGAATTAAACATTCTTGCATATAAAGATCAGCATGAACTTTTTATAGAACGTTTTAGAAACCACAAAAACATACATATCAAGGTTTTTAATGATGTAAAGGAAATGTTTAAAATTTCAGATGTAATTGTTTCTTGTGTTACAGCTGCAACATCTTTATTTGATGAAAATGATGAAGACTATAAACCTGGTGTGTTGATTGTTCCTGTTCAGACAAGGGGATTTCAGAATTGTGATTTAACTTTTGATAAAATCTTTTGCGATGATATTCCACATATTTCAGGATTTAAATATTTCAAACAATATAAATCAGTTACAGAAATGACGGATGTATTAAATAACTTTACATTTGTACGTGGGGGGGGACGATATCTTGCATACAACATTGGCATAGCAGTTCAAGATATTTATTATGCTGCTAAAATATTAGAAAAAAATAACAACAAAAAGAAAGATTCAGAACTTCCTAAATTTTGGGTATGAAAATGTATAATTGAGGAGAATTACTTGTTAAATGTAAATAATATATGTGTTGTAGGTGGTGGTAATCTAGGAGTTGCTTTAGCTGTAGATATATCTCAAAGGAAAAATGTAACATTATTAACATCAAAAGCTATCGAAAAGCAGAGTGTATTAGAAAAAATTGATACAGATACTAGTGAAATACAATATGGAAGAAATATAAAAGTAACAGCTAGCTTTCAAGAAGCATATAAGAACGCTGATATGATTGTTGTAACATTACCTTCTTTTTGTATAAAAAAATTTGCAGAACAAATCAATGGATATAATCCTAAAATAATTCTTTTTATACCTGGATTTGGTGGAAAAGAGTTTTATATGCAGGATATGAAAAAAAAAGGATGCATAATTGCTGGTTTTGATAGATCTTTATATATATGTCGTTTAGAAACTCCTGTAAAAGTAAAAGCTTCAAAGAAAAAGTCAATTCGACTAGCTTGTTTAGGAAGTGAAAATGTTGAAAAAATTTCTGAGGAAGTTGGAAAAATTATGGCTGTTACTTGTGAGCCATTAAAAAATTATCTAACTGTGACATTTACACCATCTAATCCAATTTTACATACCGCAAGATTGTATTCTATGTTCAGGGAAGCAGACTTCACAACAAAATTTCCAAGAATGATAAAGTTCTATGCAGAATGGACTAATGAATCATCAGATTTACTTCTTAATATGGATAATGAACTTCATAAAATATGTAATGCAATTACTGATTTTGATTTATCAGGAGTAATTCCTCTATCGATATATTATGAATCTGACACTGTAGAAAAGATGACTAAAAAAATAACTACGATTAAGTCTTGGCATGAAATGAACTCTCCTATGGTTGAGATAGATGGTTCGTTTTATATTGATTCAAAATCTAGATATTTTAATGAGGACTTTCCATATGGATTATTTATTTTATTGGAGTTTGCAAGAATATATGATGTAGACGTTCCTTGTATGACGAAAGTTTATCAGTGGTATAGAGCTATTTCAGGAGAAATGAATTGTGAAGTTGAACTGAATTTAAGTAGAGAAAAAATTCAAGAGATGTACAGTTAAAGAGAGGTTTGATAAATGATAAGGCAAATATTAAAAAAATTGGTGCGAACAAATAAATTCTTTGGAGAATTATATGATATTTATTTAAATATCAAATTAAAGAAAATTATTAGAACTAAAAATAAAAAATTTTCAAAATCTGGAATAGAAACTTTTCAAGACTTATGTAAGTTGCTTAATGAAAGAAACCTAAAATTTTGGCTTTGTTACGGAACCTTATTAGGATATGTTCGAGAAAATGGGATATTAAAACATGATTTTGATTTTGATATAGGATTATGGAATGATGATTACTCAAAAGAATTGGAATCAGCATTGGAAGCACATGGGTTTAAATTAATGCATCAGTTTAAATCAATAACGGATTATTCAGCTTTTGAACAAACTTATGAAAAGAACGGTGTAAGTATCGATTTCTTCTATCATTATGCTAATGAAGACAAAATATGGACAAATGTATTCTATCGAGAAAAATTCGAGGATAATTTAGAAAAAGGGTTATTTAGAATAAGAAAACTGGATTATCCTAAAGCAGAGCTGCAGAAAGTTACATTTTTGAATACGTCAGTATTTATACCTTCAAATGCCGAAGAATATTTAGCAGAGATTTATGGAGACAATTGGAGAATACCAGACCCAAATTATGATTGGCATAATGGACCAAAGAATAATTGTACTGTTTCAGATGCGTATGGAATTATGGAAAATACTATACAAATAACGAGGGGGGGGGGTATTAAGGAATAACTTTTCCATTATGCGACCTTCATTTATGGAGGCCGCATAATGAAGAAATATTCGAAGGAATTAACTATATATGAACAAAAACAATGTGCATTGAATATTCTTGTTTATGTTGCAGAATTTTGTGAGAAGAATAATATCAATTATATCCTGTCAGATGGTACTTTGATTGGAGCTGTTCGGCATAATGGTTTTATTCCATGGGATGATGATATCGATATTAGTATGTTGAGAAGTGATTATAACAAGTTTATTGAATTATGGAATAGAACAGAAGGTGGTAAATATACACTCCATTGTTGGGAAAATGGGAATCTTCCTTTTGCTTTTGCCAAGGTATGTGATGATAACACAATTTGTTATGAAGGGGAAATGAAACGGCCTACAACCGGGATTTGGATAGATATATTTCCATTAGACTTTGTTCCATCTAGTGAGAATGAAATTGTTTCTCATTTTTTAAAGATGAAGAGTCTTACAAGCTTGTTTGGACTTCATAATGTTATTATGCACAGTAACATTGCTTATAAGTTGATTCAAAAAATATTGAATGTTTTACGGTGTATAAAACATTCAACATTTCTTAATTTGTATTCATTAAAGAAAATTCAAAAGGAAGTGGAAAAAGAATTATTAAAATATGAAATAGGCGAAAAAATTACAAATTATATAGTAATTCAAAGATGTCCAGAACAAAGAAAATACGGATTTCCGGTATCATGTTGTACAGATTATGTTTATCATAAATTTGAAGGTTATGATTTCAGAATTCCAAGGGATTATGATACATTATTGCAATCTTTTTATGGGGACTATATGAAACTCCCGCCTAAAGAAAAGCAGGTTTGTGATCATAAAATAAAGGCTTTTTATATTAATTAGATTTTTATAAAGAGGATTAAGTGACAGATAATTACATATTCAACTTATATACATTAAATGGTGATCACCAGGTTCTCTTTGATCAGACAGCTGGAAATTTTCAGGTTTATTTGGATTTATTATCTATTGTTGTTGATGTTGATTATGAAAATCAGAAAATTAACTTTAAGACACCATTAAAGATGGGTGAAGATATACGATTAAAAGCAATTGAGTTCTCGAGTAAATATAAAAATATTAATAAAAGTGTAAATAAAATCGATAAATATTTTAGAGATATTCCAGACGGTGAGTATTTTTTAGTTTTTCCATACTGTATTGAAGATAAATTAGTAATAGCTAAAAATTTTTATTATTTAGAATGTATAAATTCAGGAAAATCCGAGGAAGAATTTAGAAAAGGATGTGTTGAACTTGAAGAAAAATACAAATTTGGATTTGGTTCGGTATTATCTTTTTACGATATCAATACTTTTTCTACAAAGGTACAACATAAATTTGGAGAGCAAGATAGAAATCTCAGAGTTTGCAGATATTGTGGACGAAGCGTAAAAAACGGTGCGAGTTTTAAGGAAAAGGCTCATGCAATTAGTGAATCCATAGGAAATAAGATTTTTGTTACAAATAATGAATGTGATGAATGCAACGAAAGATTCGCTACTACTATTGAAAAAGATTTTTTTGAGTTCATAAAACCGTATAGAACAGTATACGGTGCAAAAGGAAAAAATGGTGTTCCTATATTAGATTATAAAAACGGTGTAAGTATTGAATATGATAATGAGAAGAATATAACGATAATAAAAGCTCATGAAAAACCGAATATCGAAAATGGAAATTTAAGTTTAAAACTTCAATGTGAGCCTCTTAATATGATGAACATTTATAGATGTTTGGTAAAGTATATTTTGGCGATATTAGAAGATGCTGAATTGATTTACTTCAGTAAAACAATCAAGTGGATAAATGAAATTAAAGATGATGGTTCTGTCTTAAAACTTCCTCCTGTGATGTGCTTATTGGATAATACGATTTTTTATGACCAACCAGAAATTACATTTTATGTAAGAAAAACAGATAATAATGATTTGCCGTATATGGTTGCAGAACTTAAAACTTGTTGTTTTATATTCTCATATATTATTCCGTTTTGCAGTAAGGATGCTACAGATTTTGGAAAGGAAGAAAATTTTGATAACTTCTGGAAAGAGATGAAACATTATCATTTACAGAATAGAGAATGGAAAAAATACTATTTTAATAAAGATAAAAAGTGTGATTTTTCATATAACTTTAATATTTCATCGAGGGAGGTAGAAAATGAATAGTCCTTTAGTATCAGTTATTATTCCTTGTTATAATGCCTCAAAATATGTTGAGCAGGCTGTTCGTTCCGTTATGGAACAAACTTATCAGAATCTTGAGATTTTAGTAGCAAATGATTGTTCAACAGACAACACTTTAGAAATTCTTGAAAAATTGGCTTTAGAAGATTCTAGAATTACAGTTGTGAAGAATGATTCTAATTTAAAAATTGTCAAGACTCTAAATAAGTTGATAGGATTAGCTACTGGTAAATATATTGCACGTATGGATGCAGATGATATTTCACTACCAGAACGAATAGAGAAACAGGTTGAATTTCTTGAATGCAATTCCGAATATGCTATGTGTGGAACAAATGCATTCCATATTAATGAAGAAGGTATAGAGGTCGGAAGTAGTAGGTTACCTCTATCATATGAGGATAATAAGTTTTTCTTGGCATATTATTCAACTTTTTATCATCCAACAATTATGCTTAAGGCAGATATATATAAGCAGAATTTGTATTTAGAAAATTTTTTGTATGCTGAAGATTATGAGTTATGGTGTAGATTAATTTTTGATAAAAAAATTAAAGCTGCTAATTTGGAACAAAGACTTTTTAAATACAGAGTTTTTCAATCGCAAACAAGCAATGTTCATCATCAGGAACAGGTAGCTGCAAGTTCGAAAATTCTTGATACTTATGATATTGTTGAAAAGAGTGAAAGAGAATATCACAAAAATATATATTTTCAACATAAAAGAGAGATTGTTGGAAAAGAAGAACTTGATTATATCAAGAAACAGTATCGGATACTTTGTAAGAAAAACTATTATTATTCATACGAATGTTTGCATAAAATACTTTATCACATTTTTAAATGTTACCCGAAAAAATGTTTTATTCCTTTCCTATTTAAATCAAAAGGAATGAAAACTTTTTTAAAGATTATGAGGGGAAAATAGTATGAAAAAGTATATTTTTATTTTGACATATTGGCTTGGTGGTGGAACCGAAAAAGTTTTTGAAAATATCGCAAAAGCATTACATGGTCCAGAAACACAGGTTATTTTGTATGTAATAAATGGATTTGATGAAGAAAAATATAGTATTGAAGATTTTGTCACTGTAATAAAAACGAGAAAGGAACTGTTCAGAAATGTTACTCCAGATACAATAGTTGTTAATTTTAGTGGTGATTGGAAAAGTTCTCTTACGGCATATTGTCTGTCAAAAAATTATGTTTCTTGGATTCATTGCAATCCATATACAATGAAAAGTGCTCGGACAGGTTTCTTTAATTTTTGGTTATTAAAAAAATCAAAGAAAATAGTTTGTGTTTGTAATGAACAGAAAGAAATCTTACAAAACGATTTTAAAATTCATAATGATTTTTCTGTAATTTATAACTCTGTAGACTTTGATACTGTAAGAGATAAAGCTTCAGAACCTCTTGATTTTGATAGTAAGTACTTTTTGATGATTGCAAGAATGGATTTTAATTCAAAGGATTTCTTTACTGTGATTGATGCTTATTCAATGTTAGATATGGAAATTCAGAATGAATATAAACTTGTTTTTCTTGGAGATGGAAACGATAGGTCTCAAGTTGAAGAATATATTAAAAAGAAAAATTTAACAGAGAATGTCGTTTTGCCAGGTTTCGATAAGAATCCGTATAAATGGTTCAAGAATGCTGTTTGTAACATTCTTAGTTCAAAAACAGAAGGTTTCAGCGTATCAATTATAGAAGGAATGTCAATTGGTTGTCCAGAGATAATTACTAACTATAGAACAGGAGCTAAGGAAGTATCTGCTAATGGAAGCAATGCAATTATTGTTGATATAGGTGACGCTGAGGCAATGAAAAACGCAATGAAAACTCTTGTTTATGATAATGAAAGAAGAGAGAATTTGATTAAGAATGCTAATTCTTTTATTCAAAATTTTTCTCAAAACATTTTTGAAAAAAGAATCATTGATTTCTTTGGAGACTTGTAATGAGTAAGAAAGCATGGGCTTCATTACTGATCGTATTATTAACATATATAAATGGTCCCTTTTTCTTTATTGTAATTACACCATTACATAGAGCCTTTTATTATGCTGTTTCTGTCTTTCCTCTTTTTTATGCTGTGTATAGAGGATTTAGATGTGATATAAACATCAGAAATTTTTCATTATTATCTTTGTTTTTCTTTTGCACAATTATTTTTGTACAGATGGTTACGGGAGCTTATGATTTTCAATATTTAATAGCTTTTATACGTTCATTGCTTAATATTTTGGGAACAATTTCTGTATTTGCTATTTATCAATATCTTAAAGCTCGAAATAAAATAGCAATAGGATTCCGAGAGATAACATTGAAATCTGTTGTGTTTTATATTATGGGATCCATTGTTTTTTTATGTGTACCTCCATTGAAAGCATTCTGGAGTTCAATAATAACAGATTTTCAATCAGTAGATTTTACAAACTTTCTTGAATACATAACTCGCTATGGGTTTGCAGGATTTAGCGGTTTTGGCTTTACATATTGGGTTACGGCCTGTGCAGTAGTTTTCTGTTACATGTACATAAATGGAGAATTGAAGGAATCTCAGTCGCGTATTTACATTATTTTTCTTCTTATTGGAAGCTTTTTTTATGGACGAACAGGTTTTGTTGTAACTGTTTTTTTCTTTGTGCTTCTTACTTTTTATTCTTTATTTCACCGAAAAAGAAAACTGTTTAATTTTTTTATATTTATAGTTTTATTTTTTATCGCTGTTGGATTTATTCTTTATTTTACTGTTCCTGATATTCAACCGTTTATTGATTGGTTACTAGAACCGATTTTAAATTATATAGAAGGTGGAAAAGTCGAAACTACTAGTACTAATGGTTTAAAAAATTTCTATAAAAATTTCCATCCAACCGATAAAACTTTATTTTTAGGTGATGGGTATTGGATAGATCCAAATGGTGGATACTATGGTCATACTGATGTAGGTTTTATGCGAAATATCTATTACGGTGGAGTATTCTTTACAGCAGCACAATATATTCTTGTATTTGCAATTATTTTATCTGTTTCATTATGGATGAAAAATAATAACAAGAAAGGTGTTTTATTTATTCCTTTCTTGATGCTTATGGATTTTGTGTTGTTTGAATTGAAAGGAGATTCTGCTTTTATGAGCTTAAAGCAATTTGTACCGTTTTATTTGGGATTAGTTTATTCAAAGAAAAATGATTTTTGCTTAGTTGGCACTTGTAAAACATATAATCTGAAAAGTCAGAAAACTGTTTTTGAGAAAGTAGTTAAAGACAGTCTCATAAATAATAATAAAAAAATACTTAAGGAAAATTAGATGAATATATTAATAATCTCCGCCTTTCCACCAAATCAGAAAACAGCAGGTCAAGATTATACCCGTCGTTTAATTCTTGATCTACTTTCTAAGAATCATAAAATTTCTCTTGTTTATGCAGAGTATCCGACACACGAAGTTGAATTGCCTGATTCTGTTGAGATTTTGGCAACAATAAAACCGTCTTTAGAAAATTGTTTACTGAAACCTTTTCTTCATCCGTTTTTTACGAAACGCTTTGATAAAAATATTCTTGAATTGATAAAATTGGTTTCTTCAAATTTTGATATAATTTATTTTGATTTTTCTCAAGTCCATATTTATTCGCTATTTGTTGAACATCCGAGAAAAATTTTAATGTGTCACGATGTTATTGCTCAAAAATTTACTCGAAAAGGAAAATTGCAACTTCCATTTATTAAAAAATCTGAGTCAAAATGTTTAAAAAGTGCTAATGAGATTATTACATTCAGTAAAAAAGATTGTGATTTTATTTCAAATTTTTATGGCTTAAGAGCTGTTTCTGTTAATTTTTATTTGAAAAATGAGAAGTTTGATTATTCAAATATAGAGATTTCTGAAAATATGTTCTGTTTTTATGGAGCATGGAATCGCGAAGAAAATACAGAAGCTTTACTTTGGTTTATAAAAAATGTTCTCCCATCACTTTCCTCAAAATTACAATTTGTATTAATTGGTGGAGGAATCAACGAAGACTTGAAAAGTTACATTTCAAAAATTGAAAATTTCAAAATTCTAGGTTTTGTTGATAATCCAATTGCTGAAATTTCAAAATGTCAGGCATTGATTGCTCCTTTGCATAAAGGGGCTGGTGTAAAAGTCAAGGTAATTGATGCGCTTACTTCAGGAACTAAAGTTATTGGTACAGATGTTGCTTTTGAAGGAATTGAAGATAATACAGAATGTAAATTGTTTCTTCAAAAAGTGTTGCCAAGTGAATATGAATATTTATTGAATAATTGGATTACTGAAAAAAAAGAAGTTAAACAATCTGCAGCAATCGAATTTTTTACTCGCTACAATGAGAATCATTTTCCGGATTTAATATAAAAAGGACAATATTATGAATACACCTGCAATCCCTCAGAATTCTTTCACGTTCATCCGTCTGCTGTGTGCTTTAATTGTACTCTACGAACACGCTGTCATTCTAACAGGTGCAGAAAATCTCTTTTGTCTTGATATACGAGGAATTGCAGTAAATGTTTTTTTTATTCTCTCTGGTTTTTGGGTTACTCAGTCGTATCTTCGTAGTTCATCAGTAATGGAATATGCAAAGAAACGGTGCAAAAAGATTTTTCCATTATATTTTACAGTTGTCTTTCTGTCGGCAGTTTTATTAGTGTTTTTTAGTACGCTTCCAGCAAAAGATTATTTTACTGATCCAGGTTTTTATAAATATCTTATTGCGAATCTTTCTACTTTGAACTTTATACATCCAACTTTGCCAGGTGTTTTTGAAGGGCTTGCACTTGGCGGAAGTGTGAATGGATCGTTATGGACGATAAAAATAGAACTCGGTTTTTATATTATTCTTCCCTTAATTGTTTACTTAATCAATAAGATGTCAAAAAATAATGGGGGGGGGTACGGAAGTATAGTACTTTGTATTTTGTATTTGCTTTCAGTTATGTATGAGGTATTTATGCCAGTTATAACAAAGAGTACGTTTCTTCCGTCTAGTTTAGATAATCAACTTCCTGCGTATATTTCGTATTTTGTAAGTGGTATGTTGATTGTTTTAAATTGGGAACAGGTTTTTAAGAAATTGAATATTCTTGTAATTCCATCAATTATAGTGTTTACGATTTGTACGATCTTTGAAATTCCAATACTATCCAGCTTATTTAAGCCGATAACATTATGTTTAATTGTTATGTGGATGGCATTTAGATTCAAATTATTCTATTCGGTTGGTCGTAGAAAAGATTATTCATATTCTATGTATCTTGTACATTATCCGTTAATAATGTGTTTTGTTTCTCTCTCATTGTTTGAAAAAAATTGGTTATTTGCTTTTGTATGTATTTTAGGATTGACATTCCTTATAAGTTATATTTTAGAGAAAATAATGGAGGTTTTGAATGTTAACTGCAAGCGTCGTGTTATACAAAACACCAATTCAACAAATCAGAACAATTCTTAATTGTGTAGTATTATCAAATTGTGTCGAACGATTATATGTCATTGACAATTTCTCATCCGAAGAAAATCAAATATTCTTTAAAGAATATCCATTCGTCGAATATATAGAACACGAAAACACTGGTTATGGCTCAAGTCATAACATTGCTTTACATAAAGCCATTGAAATTGGCAGTGATTATCATGTTGTATTGAATCCTGATATTGAATTTGATGAAAAAGTTTTGGGGTTACTTGTTAAATATATGGAATCAAATAGAGATGTTGTTTATATTTTGCCAAAAGTTACATATCCAAATGGTGAATTACAGTATCTTTGTAAACTGTTACCAACACCTTCTGATTTAATTCTGCGAAGGTTTTTACCGAAGAATAGATGGACAAAAAAGCTTGATGATAAGTATTCACTTGTTCATTCAGGTTATAGTAAAATAATGAATCCACCTTGTTTAAGCGGATGTTTCATGTTTATGAGAGTTTCTACATTGAAAGAAAATGATATGTTCTTTGATGAGAGATATTTTATGTATTTAGAAGACTTTGATTTAATGAGAAGACTTCATAGAGTGGGAAAGACAATTTTTTATCCTGAAGTTTCAATTGTTCATAATCATGCAAAAGAAAGCTATAAAAGTAAAAAAATGCTGAAAATTCATATTCAATCCGCTATAAAATATTTTAATAAGTTTGGATGGTTTTTTGACAGAGAAAGAAGACTAATGAATAAACAGATTTTAAAAGAAATAGAGGAACTTTCATGAAAATATTAATTATCGGTGGTGCCGGTTATATCGGAAGCCATGTTGTAAAAGAATTAATGTCAAAAGGACATAAAATTACAGTTTTTGATAATCTTTCCACTGGTTTAATTCAGAATCTCTTTAAGGAAAACGATTTTATTGCCGGAGATATCATGCATAAAGATGATCTTGAAAAGGCTTTTTCAAGAGGTTTTGATGCATTTATTCATTTGGCAGCATGGAAAGCCGTTGGAGAATCAATGGAGTTCCCAGAAAAGTATTCTGAAAATAATATTATGGGAACATTGAACATTAT